>SAMEA104315424__coassemble_342_pt1 | contig 78284 bp, 82 predicted proteins | sample SAMEA104315424__metabat2_high_PE_039 | metagenome-assembled genome bin SAMEA104315424 (sample SAMEA104315424) | gut metagenome | biome: Monkey gut; feature: monkey-associated habitat; material: faeces | place: China | collected 2013
ATTTGTTTAGTATGATTATTGAGAATTTGCATCTTTTTACGGGGTCTTATTCTAATAATGTTTTTCCGGATCCGCTTAGTAAAGAGGAGGAAATGGAAGCTATTAGGAAGTGTAATGAGGGGGATAAGGGGGCAAGAAGCCTTCTTATAGAACATAATTTGCGGTTGGTGGCTCACATAGTGAAAAAATTTGAAACTAATGAACACGACATTGATGATTTGATTGGGATTGGGACAATTGGGCTGATTAAGGGGATTGATACTTATTCTTTGGGGAAGAAGGTTAAGCTGACGACTTATGTGGCGAAATGTATAGAGAATGCGACTATCACCTAAAAGAACTATATGTTGCAATAAATGACCTATTTTCAAAAATTAGTACGTTTTGTGAACTTTCTTTTACATTAACAACCCATACTTGTAGACAAGTTAAGAATATCACGTCGCAAAGTACGTTGGGAGAACAAATTAAATACTATCGTTCTATTGATGATATAAAACAAGTTGATTTAAGCAAGAAACTTAATTTTCACGATAGTACAATTAAGCACTTGGAAAATAAAGAAATGAAACTTGTAAATGTAAAACTAATAAAAGGTGTTATTGAAGAATTGGGAATAAAAGATAAGATAAGTATTAATGATGACTATATCGCATTTTTGTTAAATAATCCGTGTGATAAAATTTTAAAAGCAAGAAAAAAACTAAAAGTATCAAGACAAGCATTCGCCGACTTATTAGGTGTTAGTGATACATCAGTTAGACGTTGGGAACTTGGAAATACCCATATAAGCCGAAAAAAATATGAGAGATTAAAAGAATATTTATAATTCCTTTAATCTCTCTTTTTTGTCTACTTGTTTTTTTAATTCAACTACTAAATGATTTAATATTTTTTCTTTTGATTGAATATAAAGATTTAATTTTCTTATACTATATAAAACTAATTCCTTTTGTACTTGGGCAAAAGCCGTATTAAACTCTTTTATTCCTTTTTTATCAGTAGGACAATTTATTATTAGTTGCATTTAACCACCTAATTAAAGGTATGATAAAAAAGCAAAAATATTATTTTTTAGGTTTTCCATATTTTTTTGATAAATCCATACCTTTAATGCACGTATAACAATTAACGGCAATACGTCCGTCCATTTCTATAAACTTAACTATATTGTTATAATTCCTTTTAAACAATTCCATAAATTCTTTATCTTTTGTTTTTTCTTCTTGTTGCTTTTCTAAATACTTATCTATACCATTATCAATAATGAAATTCAAATCATATTCAAGTGTATTGGTGTTTTCTTTTAGTTCTAATAAATCTTCTAAATCTAAATCAATACTAACCTTATTATTTTTCATTTTTAGCACCTTTACAATTATTAATATATATTTTTAAATCATTATCACTAACGACATATTGTCTACCAATAAAACTTGCTATTAATTTATGTTCTTTTATCATTTTTCTTAAATATGGTATAGGTGTTTTAATTAAGATACTAATATCTTTTAAATTATAGTATGTTGTATTATTCATACTTTCATCATCTCCTTACTTAATAGGAGTGATACAAAGCAAAAACTCAAAAATGTTATCAATAATACATATATAACATATAGATAGTTAAGACAATAAAATTATATAGAACAAATGTTCTTGTAATATACCTTTATTTGCCATTTTTAGCCCGTTTTTAGACACATTTATATAAAGTTAGTGTAATTCATTATAAAAGATAAAAACGAACAGGAATAACCTTTAAAATAAGTTTTATTAGGTATAGGGGTAAGGTTTAATTAAAAAAGGTATTAACTCTTAAAAAAGGCAAGGTTGCCCGTAATTAGATTTAGCCAAAAGAAAAAGCATATAAGCATTTGCCTATATACTTATTTAATGTAAAACATTGTTCCATCACTTTTTTTTAGGTTATTATCAACTATTTCAAAAACTTGGGAATTATGTTCTTCTTTTTCTGTTATTACATTATATTTACCATATTCAATCCTAATACTATTATTTGAATTATAATATGTACAATCGTGAATATCCATACTATTATTATGATAATAGCATTTTCCATCATCATATATTTCTAAATATTCATTGTTATCTTTTATTGAAACATATTTACCATTTAGGTTATTTTCGCTTTTATTTGAGCAACCACTTAATACTACTATTGATAATAGCATTATTATTATAAAATTTTTTTTCATACAAATCTTTTCTTCTTTCTTAATTTACTATGTAAAAATTATGTTTTTTTGCTACTTTGTCATAAAAATCTATAAATGCTTCTTCTTCAAGTTTAGGAATAGATGTAAATTGAACATACATATTTTCTTTCTTTTCATTTAATTGATAGTTTTGACTTATTGCATTGTCGCCATAATTATATGTGCTTGCTTGTTCCGTATTGTAAAAAGCATAATTTTTATAATATAGATTTATAAAACCATCATTTATAGGTTCATATTGCTCGGTTTTAGTATTAAACTCAAAAGCACTTGCATTTGGTGAAAAAGTTGATTTAACTTTTAAAATATAATTAGGACTATAATCACCATAAGTAAAAGTACCATCTAATTCAATATTCCAATTAGTTGTGTTTATGGTACAAGTACCACTACAACTTTCTACAAGTTCCACTTCTAATTGTGTCGTACCAATTTTCTCATTATATTTACCCTCTATATCAATCGTATATATTCCAGCTTTAGATACATCAATATTTGTACTATAAGAAATATCTTCAATTCTTTCTCCATTAGAATAATCATAAAATTTAAAAATTCCTTTTAATACATCGGGCTTTTCAAAAAACTTTGTGTTTGTTGGTAGAATTATTTTATAACCCGTTGAACCACTTGTGATTATCAAATCATCAGATATCTTTTCATAACTTAATTGAAAAGTAGTTTCTTTATTACCACAACCACATAAACCTAATAAAATAACACCACATAATATAAATAAACTAATTTTCTTTTTCATACAACATACTCCTTTTCTGTAATACTATTATACCATAATTCTAACCATCAGTGCATATAATTCTAACCAATAGTTTGAAATAATATTAATAGGTGGTAATTATGGACAAAAAGTTCGATTTCCACGATGACTACTATTATTACAATATTGTTAGGAAAAACATTAAAAAGTATAGGACATTGGCTAATATAACACAACAAGAATTAGCCGATAGAATAGATGTTAGTATGCACTACATATCACAAATTGAAAGTGCAAATCCTAATAAATATTTTACTTTGGTAGTCATAGGAAGAATTGCCGACGCATTAAATATTGATATAAGACAATTATTTGATGACGTCAGCGACACAAAATAGTATAATTCCCGTTATGCTATTTTTTCTTTTAATTTATCATAGATAGACCATAATATCATTAGATAAATAAATCCAAAACCAAATATAATGCAAAACCATAACGGCTTATCAAATCCCGTTATTGCCATTGTTGGTATAATTTCGTTTGGATTACTTGGCATAGTAAATGCTAACACACCAATTAAAATCATACCAACGATAGCAAGTATCACAAATATTTTTTTTAACATATTCCACCTCCAATATAATTTTAACATATAATCGCCATAACTACATATATTAAATGTAGTACATTTGATAAATGTTCATAAGATAATTATTATGGTGATGATTTCGTGGAAATAAAGAAAGATGATAACAAGTATATTTATGTGATAGTTGGTAAAAACATAAAAAGAATTAGAAAAGAAAAAAGACTTACACAAGTTCAATTAGCCGATTTAATCCAATATAACGAGGGTACTATTGCTAATATTGAAAATAGTAGTTATCAAACATTTAGTTTAGAGTTCTTATATGTAATATCTAAAAAATTGAATGTATCTATGTGTGAATTCTTTAAAGACATAGATTAAAAAAATAAAGAGTGTTTATACGTTATTGTATATACACTCTTTCAATTTATATAAACACCTTTTATTTAGCAAAATTAGGTTGTTCCCTGTTGTCAAAATCATTAAATAGATAAATTATAAGTCAAATACCTAATCGTCGTTTAAAACAACCTTAATTTGCTTGTTTTCTAAAAGGTGGAATTTTCTTTTATCAAGAAGGGGGAATAAAATTATTATGAACGAAGTGAATAATAATTTTTATTAGGGGGTTAATTAATTTTCTTTAAATCTATACTTTACAAAAGGTTATAAACTATATTAAATTATAAATATATAATAATAGTCTTATGGCAAAAATAATATGTAATCTTATATAATTAAATAATATTATTCCTTATGAAAACTTTTAATATATTTAAATTCTATTATATTATTAATTTATTTATATATAATTATATTAAATAAAAATATATATTAAATTTAACTTAATTTACTTATATAGTATTTAACTAATCTATTTATTACAAAAATAGTATTTACTCTTATATATATTAATATAAACATATTAAATAATAATAAAAGGAATAGACTTAATGTAAGTCCACTCCTTTGTTGTATCTTAAAATATAGTTTAAATTAAGTTTATCAAATCCTTTCTTTTAGTTTATTTGTAGTATAGGAATACTTTAATTTTAGTTTAGTTATTGTTTATATTTGTTTCTTCTTTTTCAGTAATGATATTTATAAAATCAATATAATCACTATATAAACTAATAATATAATTATATAAACTCTCAATACGATAATTAATATCATTCTTTGATTTATTAGGTTTTATTCTTTTTTCTAAATAAGCAATAAACTTTTTTAACTCTTTTTCATTTGGTTTTTCTCTATTGTAAGTAAATAGAGTTGATTTAATTATTTGATTTCGTAAATAATCAACAGAACCTTTTTGGTACATATCATTTTTGTTGTCAGTTAAATACACCTTTTTTTCTTTTACTTGTATAACGACCTTTTCATCATTATTATTTTTCATTCTTCATTTTCCTTTCGTCAACTTGTTTTTTTAGAGTAGTCAACAATTCATTAACTACCTTTTGTTTAGATTGTTTATCAATATTCAAGTCATCAATACATTTTTTCACTAACGTTGCTTGTACTTTTGCAAAAGCCGTATTGAATTCTTTTATTCCTTTTTCATCAGTTGGCAAATTGATAATTAATTCCAATTATTGACCACCCCCAATCTTGCAAATATGAAACGCGTTTTTTCTTTGCAAGAACTATATTAGCAAAAGAAAAAAAGAAAACAATAAAAAAAGTGCATTTAACCTAATTGGTAGGTTATTGTAAAAAATGCACTTTTTAATATTATTTCCTTATAATTCAATATATTGACCTTGCTCAATAGCATTTTCATCAATCGGTATATTTTCATATAAAAGAAAATCATTTTTATATTTTTTATTTTCACTTTGTATAATATCTTTCATCAGTTTTACAACATCTTTTTGTTTATCAGTTTGTAATAATAAAGATATTTTCTTTAAATCCATAAATATTTTAGCATAATATATATCTTTACAATTAAACATATCGGCATTATTTTTTATATAATCGTTAATGATATCACTTGCATTGTCATATTCTTTTATAATTAATTCGTTGTATGTATCAGCAATAACAATAAGTAAATCGCATACTTGTTCAAACGTAATCTTTTTTATACGCGTTTCTAAATAGACATTATTATAATAAATCGTTTTAAATCTTTTATAACCTTTTTGACCTATAACGGCACAATAATATTTTTTACTTTCGTTATCGTGAATAGACCTATTATATATAATATTTTCCCCAACAATCCAAGTATAATGTTTGTCATCAATCGTTTTTACTAATTCATATATACCACTTTTAAAATCATCATAATTCGTAAATAGTTTATCTTTTAAGTTTACAACCTTTTCTAACATATCAAATATTTCTTGTTCATATTCATTTGTAAGTTTATATCTTTTTATATCGTTATAAACGTCATTGACCGTCATTTTAGTATAATAAGAATATTTTTCAACATCTTTTGGTGTATCATATAATTTTCTTATATCTTCTTTGTTATTTTCTACTAAACCACGTCTGCAAATTGCATTGTTAATTCTAAAAATAAAATCAATAGTAAAAACAATAAATCTTTCTACATAATCGCTTGAATTCATTATGTATTTTCTTTTTCCTTTTGAAAGATACGCAATATATGATTGTTCAGCATACTTATTATCAAACAAAATATGGCGTGAAAAGTTTTTCTTTAAACAATTTTGCATAATACACGTCCTTTCATTGATATAATATTTTAACACAAAATCATATAAAATACTATATTTATTGCACAATTTATGATATAATATATTATATATCACATAAAAGAAAGGACGGCTTTTTTATGGAAGAAATAAAAAGAAAAAAAGCGATATATTCACGTAAATCAAAGTTTACGGGTAAAGGTGAAAGTATAGAAAACCAAATTGATACTTGTAAACATTATTTAAAAACTTATATTGATACAACTTTAACCGATGATGATATAGTTGTATATAACGATGAGGGTTATACGGGGGCAAATACCGATAGACCACAATTCCAAGAAATGATGAAAGCAATTAAAAATGATGAGTTTGATACTATTATTTGTTATCGTCTTGACCGTGTTTCCCGTAATGTATTAGACTTTGCTAATTTATATGAAGATTGGCAAGAACACGATGTAAACTTTATTTCAGTAAGTGAAAGGTTTGATACGACTACCCCTATGGGTAAAGCGATGTTATTTATTGCAATTACATTCGCACAACTTGAACGTGATACAATCGCCGAACGTATAAGAGATAATATGTATAAATTAGCAAAAACAGGACGTTGGCTTGGTGGTAATGTTCCACTTGGATTTATGAGTGAAAAAACGGAAAAACTTAATATCAATGATAAAGTAGAAACTCTATATAAACTTGTACCTATTGATGATGAAATAACAATTATTAAAACAATATTTCAAAAATTTTTGGAATATAAATCACAAACACAAGTTGAAAGTTTTTTGATACAAAATGATTTTAAGACCAAAAGAAATTGCGACTTTTCCCGTTGGGGTGTTAAAAATATTTTAAGAAATCCCGTATATGCTGTTGCCGATAAAGACGTTCTTAATTACTTTTTAGAAAATGACGTTGAAGTATACAACGATAAAGAAGAATTTAACGGCGAACACGGAATAATTGGCTATTGTAAAACCGAAAAAACTAAAACGGGACGTGTAAAATATAAAGATTTACAAGATTGGATTGTTGCTATTGGACAACATAAAGGTATTATAAGTGGTAAAGATTGGGTACAAGTACAAGAAATATTAAAAGCAAATGAAGATAAAAATTATCGTAAGCCAATCAAGAATAACGCAATTTTAGTTGGTGTTCTTCGTTGTAGTCATTGTCATTCACTTATGAGAGCAAAATTAAAACAAAACAAAACGGCTAACGGCGATTTAAGGTTTGACTATATATGCGATTTAAAAATGAAAAGTAAGGGCGAAAAATGTTCTTGTAAAAATATAAACGGAAATGAAGCCGATGAATTAGTTATGCGTGGTATGAAAGAATTAGCAAATCCAACAAGTGAGTTTTACAAAGCAATAGAAGAAATCGCAACCGACAATGATTATGATAGCAAAAGTAAAAACGATGAATTACAAGTATTAGAACGTAATTATAGTAAAAACGAAAATGAAATAAAAAACCTTGCTAATCGTTTAGCACTTGTTGATGATGAAATATTTGATGTAGTACAAGCAAAAATGAAAGAATTAAAACGTAAAAACAATGAAATAGCAACCAATATACAAAAATTAAAACAAGAACAACCAAATCAAATCATTAACGACCAAGAAACAGCCAAAGTTGTTTTTGAAATATTAACTAAATATATTTGTAGGTTTGATGAATTAGATATAATAAGCAAACGTAATCTAATCAAATTATTTGTAGGTAATATGGAAACCGATGGCAAAAAAATATATATGGATTTAATCGGTAGTAGAAATCACACAATAACTACTAAACCACAACTATTTGATGATGATAGCAACGTACAAGACGGATTATCAGCAACGCATAACGGCAAAATCGTTCTTTCAAGTGATAGTGGCGAATGAGATTCTTATGTACTTTCGTTCGGATAAGAAGAATAGTAAGAATATTAGTATTTATGATGGGATTAGCTATGATAAGGAGGGGAACGAGATTACTATTCTTGATATTTTGAAGACGCCGGAGCCGGATTTTATTGAGGAGATTTACAAGAATGATAATATTGTTTTTTTGCGGGAATATATGAAAGTTCTTACGGATAGGGAGAGGGAAATTTTGGTTAAGAGGTATGGTCTCAATGGAGAAGATGAGGTTACGCAGAAAGAGATTGCTAAAGAGATGGGGATATCAAGGAGTTATGTATCGAGAATTGAAAAGAGGGCTACTACGAAGATTTTACGGGAATTTATTAAAAATAATAAGCAATTGTAATTTTTTTGTTGACTTACGGACTTTTTTATAGTAAAATAAGTGTACAATTATGTTTGAGGAGGGAAGATTATGGCAAAGAATTTATCAAGTAAAAGAACTAATAGTGCTAATAATAGACCTAATTGTTTAAAGGCTACTAAAAAAAGTCAAAAAGTTAATTTACAGCCTATTAAGGTTATAGATGAAAATGGTAAATCTATGACAGTTAGATTAAGTGCTAGAGAAATTAGAACTTTAAAGAAAGCTTGTTAATAGTCCACGGTGTTGTGGATTTTTTTGTACAAAAAAACACGGTTGGTACCGTGCTTTTTTATACTAATATGACGATTAGTGCTACTATAAATATTAATATGAATAGATATAGGGCAAAACGCCAAATGTATTTTAACCAAGTTGTATATGGTACATCTAAGTATGATAGACCGATTATTAGTAATAGACTTGTTGGGCCAATTATGCTTATAAATCCATATAGGCTTTGGAATAAAATAGCTACTAGTTCTAAGTTTGCACTATCTGAGAATGCGTTTACTAGTGGTAAGAAAGTACTTGATGCTGTGTAGTATAAGTCAACATTTAATAGGCTTCCTAGTAATGTTACTAGTGAAGTTATTCCTAAGTTGAAATCTCCAGCTTTTGTTATTATTGTTTCCATAAAGCCGTTGTTATATGTACATACTAGGATTGAGTAAGCTAATATAACTAGGCATACTGTTGGTAACATTTTTTTCATACCGTCAGTAAAGCCTTCTAAGGCATCTGATAATTTGATTTTGTATACTATTTTTATTAGTAATGCAAATAGTATTAGGATAATCATTGTCATCATATAGCTTCCTAATGATGCCCAATTACCGAATGCTGGGAAGTTAGCAGATATTATGTTATTCCAAACTTCGAACTTTTTAATGGTTAATCCTGTTAACCAAGTATGGAAGTCATTAAATACTGTTACTCCAAATAGGCTTTCGAATGGGAAGAAACCTAGAATTAATAGAATTAGTATTAGTACTAATACTGTTACTAATGGCCATACTTTTAGGTCTTTGTAATTTCCTTTTACTTCTGCTATTAGGATATCTGTGTTTCCGTTTAATTCGTATTTTACTTTTTTGGCTTCAACGTTTTTAATATGACTATTTATATAGTATATTAGTAATGCTATTCCAGCTAGTAATAATAGTAATTTGGGGAACACATTTACAAAGTTTGTATCTAATCCTACTAATTTTTCGAATGATACATAACTTACGCCATACATATTACTTGGGTCACGTAGTGTAACGAAAATACCTCCAATAAACCCTATTAATATGGCACCTATAGTAGAACTTATTGCTACTAATTTGTCATATCCGAGTAATAGTATTATTGATACTACGAATGGTACAAATACGAGTAAGTTTACTGTCATACCTGTTAGGGATTCTAGTACTGCAAATATTATCACTGTTAGGAATATGAATTTTTTGCTTTTTGGTTTTACTTTTGTTACTATCATATCTAATAGTTTTTTGTAAGCACCGGTTTTGTTTAATAGTCCGTAGAAACCTCCGACTACTAAGATGAATAGGGCTGTATCAAAGAAATAATAGAATGATTGTAAATAGTTTAGGAATAGATCTCCTAGGCCTAAATAATTCATTGTGTCGCTTCTTCCAGGAATAATATACGTAAGTACTAGTACTATTAGTAGTAATATTCCTAAAAACTTAAATAAACTATTTTTTTTCATTATAACCTCCTCATAATAATAATAACATATTTTTTTGTTTTTTTCACTATATTAACTAGTGGTTTATTTATTTTTGGGTAAATTTGGGGGTTTTAGTATAGTTTTGCCCCTGCAGGAATGTTATTTTCTAACATTAAGAGGTTTAGTTTTTCTTCGCCTTCTTCTTCGTGGATAGCACTTAGAAGCATTCCACAAGAGTCTATTCCCATCATTGTTTTGGGTGGGAGATTGGTTATTGCGACGAGGGTTTTGCCTATTAATTCCTCTGGTTCGTAATATAAGTGGATGCCGCTTAGAATAATTCTATCTTGGTCACTTCCGTCATTTAGAGTGAATTTTAATAATTTTTTGCTTTTGGCTACGGCTTCGCAGTCTTTTACTTTTACGACACGGAAGTCACATTTACTGAATGTTTCGAAATTTACTTCTTCGGTAAATAGTGGTTCTACTACTACCTTAGAGAAGTCAATGGTTTTATTTGTCCTTTCAATATGGACTTCTTTTTTTCCTAATGGTTTCATTAATGGGAACATTACTACGTCTTTGATGTTTTTGGAGTTTGTTAATAATTGGACTAATCTATCTATCCCCATTCCCCAACCGCTTATTGGAGGCATACCGTATTCCATTGCTTCTATGTATTCGGTATCCATTGGCATTGCTTCTTCATCTCCGCCAGCTTTTAGTTCAGCTTGGACTTGTAATCTTCTTTGTTGTTCAATTGGGTCTACTAATTCGGAGTAGGCGTTTATTATTTCGGCTCCGTTTATTACTAATTGAAATCTATCGGTAATATTGGGATTATCGTCATTAGCACGAGCTAGTGGTGATAGGTCTATTGGGTGTTCGGTTAGGAATATGGGATTTATTACATTTGGTCTTGCTACTTTTTTGTATAGTTGGTCGACCATATTTCCGTATCCGAGGTTTTCAAGGGGTACTTCACTATCGATATCAATATTTTGGCGTCTTATTTCGGCTAATAGTTTTTCTTTGGTATTATAGATATTTAAGTCTATATCGCAATATTTTAGTAGTAATTCTCTAAATGATACGGCCTCCCATTCTCCACTTAGGTCTACTTCTTTATCACCAAAGGTTATTTTTAGGGTTCCGAAGATATTTTGAATAATGGTTTGTATCATATTTCTTGTTAAGTTCATATTGTCTTTATAGTTTAGATAGGCACCGTAAGCTTCTAGCATTGTGAAATCTTGGAGGTGACTGGCGTCCATTCCTTCGTTTCTAAAGCAACGGGCTATTTCAAATACTTTTGTAAAGCCTCCAACTACGGCTCTTTTTAGGTATGTTTCGGGTGCTATTCTTAAATAGAAATCTATATCTAAGGCATTATGGTGAGTTATGAATGGCTTAGCTGTAGCACCACTGGCTTTATTTGATAGAATTGGGGTTTCTATTTCTATATATCCGATACTATCTAAGTAATTTCTTATTTCTTTTATTAATTTGCTACGGAAAAGGAATTTTTTACGAGCATCTTCGTTCATTATTAGGTCAACATATCTTTGTCTATATATTGTTTCAATATCCTCGAGACCGTGAAATTTTTCTGGAAGTGGTTTTAGGGCTTTGCCTAAGAAAGTGAAATTGTTTGCTCTTAGGGTTTTTTCGCCGGTTTGAGTTGTGAATATTTCTCCCTCGGCTCCGATAAAGTCTCCTATATCAACATTTGTTTTGAAGAAATTGTATTTTTCTTCACCTAATGTATCTAATTTGAATGATAATTGTAGTCTTCCTTCTACATCTCCGATAGTTATAAATGACATTTTACCCATTTTACGCATAAAGATTATTCTTCCGGCTACTTTGACATTTTGGGTTCCATCTTCGAGTTTCCTTGCATCTTTTAGTTCGTGAGTTCTTTCGTATTTTTCGGGATATGGATTGGGTATGTTTTTTAATTTTTCTCTTCTTACTAATTCTTGTTCTGTGTATTGCATATTTACTCCTCCTAATTTTCTTTGATTACTTTGGTTGATGCGATTATATCGTGTAATCCGCGTTTATCTTCTCTAAATAGTATTAGTATGACTGTTACTAGTATTAGTATTGTATCTATCATTGTGAATATCGTGCTTGTCATATAGTAGGATTTTCTTCCTATTATGAATACTAGTATGATGTTAATAACGGCTGAGAAGAGGCTATATATGAATAGGCTTCTTAGGGCTATTTGTTTTAGAGTGGCTTTTTTGCCGTTTTTGTTTACTACTCTTATTCCGAATAGTTTTTTGCCTATTGTTTGGCCTTTATTTAGATATCCGAAACCTACGAAGTATCCTATTGTTAGTATTATTGATATTGCGTTGATTGGGGCTCCGTCTTTTTGGATATCGTAATATAAATCGGCGTATTCTTCATAGTATTCTTTGGTTGTTATTTCTCCGCTTGTCATTTGTTTGGTTAAGTCTTCAAGTTTGGCACTATTGTGGGCATCTACTTTTATTGGCATTGTAATGATATTTAATAGTAGTAATACTATTATGGCATCGATTATATAGGCTGATGCTCTTGTAAAAAAATTTGTATTCATTTTTCCTCCATTTCTTAATTATTGTACCACATTTTTTAATAGTTTAAAAGGGTTTTCTTGTAATTTTCAAGGAGGGTTTTTAATTCTTGAGCATCCGTTATTTTAAAGGCTTTTTCTTTAATGGTAGTGGACTCTGGTAAGCCTTTTAAATACCAAGCGATGTGGCTACGCATTTCTAAGACTGATAGTTTTTCTGATTTTATTTTTAATAGATAGTCTAAGTGTTTTAGGGCCATATCTACTTTTTCAATGGGGGTTGGGTCTGGTATTTCTTCGCCGGTATCGAAGTATGTGACTAATTTTTTTATTATCCACGGATTGCCTAGAGTGGCACGGCCGATCATTATGGCATCGCATCCGGTTTCGGCAAACATTTTTTTGGCACTTTCTATATCTGTTATATCGCCATTGCCGATTACGGGAATATGGACGGCTTCTTTTACTTTTTTTATTATGTTCCAATCGGCCTGTCCTTTATAGCCTTGACTTCGGGTACGGGGGTGGACGGTAATGGCAGATGCTCCGGCTTCTTCTATTATTTTGGCTACCTCAACGGCATTTATGTTATTGCTATCCCAACCGCTTCTTATTTTGACAGTTACGGGAATGGGAACAGAGGCGACAACGGCTTCGACTATTTCCTTAATTAGAGGGGGATTTTTTAGAAGGGCAGCTCCGGCTTGGGATTTTACGGCTACTTTGGGAACGGGACAACCCATATTTATGTCTATTATATCTGGCTTTTCGGTTTCATAAACTAACTTTGCTGCTTTTACAAAGGACTCTTTATCGCTTCCAAATATTTGTTGAGCAAGTGGTCTTTCTTCATCTTCTAGGTATAGCATATCAATGGTTTTTTTGCTATTATATACTAGAGCTTTATCGCTTACCATTTCGGCATATATTAATCCACATCCCATTTCTTTTATTATTTTTCGAAAAGCACTATTGCAGACACCAGCCATTGGGGCTAACACTATATTGTTTTTTATTTCTATATTTGCTATTTTAAACATTTTTTCACCTCTTTTTTGTATATATTATATCAAAGTCTTTTGGAAATGTAAATTGTTGATAAAATAATTGTACTTACCCCCGATAGGGCAAAGAAAAAAAGAAACTAAGATAATAGTTTCCTTTGCAATTTTTAATTTAATGCTTCTTTTAATTTATTTCCTGCTTTAAATCCTGGAACCATACGTTCAGCAATTTGTAGTTCTTCACCAGTTAATGGATTACGTCCTGTTCTTGCTTCTCTTTTCTTTGAAGTGAAAGTTCCGAAGCCAACTAATGTTACTTTTCCTTCTGATTTTAATCCTTCCGTAATTCCTTCTAAAACAGCGTCTAATGCTTTTCCAGCTTGTGTTTTAGTTAAATCTGTTTTTTCAACAATAAAATCTACTAATCCTGTTTTTGTCATTTTCTTACCTCCATTAATTTATCATAAGCTTTTTCTATCTTGCTTACTTTTTAAAGATACCACGAAACTTATATAAAATCAAGTATTTTTGTCAAAAAAGTGTCTAATTTGTCAATTATAACGGGGTTTTGAGGGGATTAATAAAAAGATAGTAATACTAGATAACAATTGCTATCATTGTATTACTTCCTTTATTTATTATTTTTGTTAGGGTTTGACATAGTTTAAATCTTACTTTATCGGGAAGCATTGCTAGTTTGGCTTGAATTCCTTCTTGAACTATTACTTCTAGACTTCTTCCAAATATTTCACTTTTCCAAATATCGTTACCTTCTTTATCTTCGGTTAGGGATTTTATTAGTTCTTTTGACTGGAGTTCGCTTCCTATAATGGGTTCGAAAGTGCTTTCTACTTCTACTTTTATCATATGTATCGATGGAGCTTTGGCTTTTAGTTTTACTCCATATCTGGCTCCTTGTTTTATTATCTCTGGTTTATCTAGTTTCATATCTGCTAGGGTTGGGGAGGCAACTCCATATCCAGTTTGTTTTACCATTTTTAAGGCGTTTTTGATTTGGTCATATTCTTGTTTTGCTTCGCTAAAGTCTTGAAATAGGTATAGTAAATCGGCCTTGGTATTGATATTTACACCTATTATATTATTTAGGACTTCATTGTATAAATTATTGGGAGATTCTAAATTTAGGGTTACAATTCCAGTTGATGTGTCTACATCTGACAGGTATGCTTTGGATATATAATCGGAGTTAGTAAAGTTTTTTACTATTTGGTCAACGTCTTTGAGTTTATTTATTGGTAAAATGCTTTCTTTTATTTTTTTTATGTATTCTTTTTTTAAATAGTGATTGGGGCTTAAAACGGCGACCCATTCGGGCATATTAACGACTACTTCTTCTACTGGAAACTCATATAGGGCTTCCTTTAGTATGTTATACATATCTCTATCGGCTATGTTTTCAAAATTTAGAGGAATTACGGGAACGTTATATTTTTCTTTTAATTCGCTGGCTAACTTTTCGGTTTCTGGTAACATTGGATGAACGGAATTTAGTATTACTATATATGGTTTTCCAATACTCTGAAGTTCTGTTATAACTGTTTCTTCAGCCTCAATGTAATCTTTTCTTGGAATATCTGTAATGGAACCGTCTGTGGTTACTACTATTCCTATGGTAGAATGGTCTTTAATTACTTTTTCGGTTCCTATTTCAGCGGCTTCAATAAAGGGAATGGCTTCTGAATACCACGGTGTCATTACATATCTTGGACCGTTATCGTCCTCATATCCCTTGGCTGATGGTACAATGTACCCTACACAATCTATTAATCTTATACTAGCGGTAAAATCTTCTACTTTTATTTTGGCTCCAGTTGCAGGAACAAATTTTGGTTCTGTTGTCATTATGGTCTTACCGGCTGCGGCTTGGGGAAGTTCATCTATTGTTCTTTTTTTCTCTTCTTCATCAGTTATATTTGGTAAAACTATCGTTTCCATAAATTTTCTTATGAAGGTGCTTTTTCCAGTTCTTACGGCACCTACTACTCCTAAATATATGTCTCCACCCGTACGCATCCCAATATTTTTTATAACATCTATTTTTTCCATATTATTTATTTCAAAGTTATTTGAAATAAGTACTCACCTCTTTTCCTTTTCATTAAATATTATGTAATTTTTTGATATGTATACATAAAAAAGCTTATAATATTTTGGGAACAATATTATAGGCTTTTGTTTATTTTTCTTATAAGGGTTTCTCTTATAAAATCTACAAATATGGCTTCCATATTATCCATATCTTCGGGATGCCACTGGAGGGCTAATTGATAGTTTCCGTTCTCTGTATTTTCTATGGCCTCTATTACACCATCTTCTGAACGGGCTATTACTTTAAATGGATAGTTTACTTCTTCTAGTGCATAATCGTGACGTGTATTTGTGTCTATAGTCTTTCCAAATAGTCTGTATAATATACTTCCTTCTACAATGTTTACTTTATGGATATAATTTTTTTGGTTGTGATCATTTACTTTTATTAATTTATTTTCATCTTTATTCAGAGTTGACAATCCAAGTATTTGACTACCCATACATATCCCTAATAGGGGAATGTTATTATTTGTTGCGTATTCTACTAATTCATAGTGATATGGATATATATTATTTCCTCCACCTATTATTATGGCATCACATTTTTTTAGAATATCTACATCTATGTGATTATTAGTATGTGTCAAGAGACCTATGTAGTTAGCTTTGTTATCTATATACTTTAGAATATTTTGAGACACTATTTGGTATATTGTGTCTCCTATCTTTTCATTACGGGCGGTTATGCCTATTGTTATATTGTTCATTATATGTATTTATCTAAATTTTGGGGAACTTTATCATTGATTACAGCATCAATAATTTTTTGTTCTTTTTCTTTAGATACCTCTCTACCTGTCATTTTGGATATCTCACTAATAACTTCTTTTAGAGTTTTTTCGTCTTTCATATTGCCTTGTTGTAATTTATTTGCTAGAGAAAGTATTGTTTCTTTATCAACGTTTGTCTTTTTTTTGACTTTTTCAAAAAATAAATCATTAAAACTCATAATTACCTCCATTAATAGTGTATGTTAGGGGCCCAATGATGTGAAAAAAAGTCATATATTATGACTTCGTATTAAATTTTTATATCTAGTTGTTGGTATTAGGACTGTAAGTGATTTTTTTAAGTTTTCTGATGTATTATTTAGTATTTCTTCACTTAATGGTAACAATTTTAACTTTTTTAAGATTTCTAACAATCTTTTTATTTTTAATCTTAAAATTGATTGAACACCTCTGTTTATTGTTGTTTTTTTATTATCTGTTATTTGGGCTACTTGTTTATATGTTATTATGATCTCTTGCAACTCTTTTATAGTTACTAATATTTTATTGGGATTTCTCATAGACATATAGTAACTCCATATTATTATTTCTATGTCTTCTACACTATAATTTGATAGTTCTTCTAAAATACATTCTGTTTCTTGAGACAAACTGATTAATATTTCTTCTTGAACTTTAAGTTCTAATTTTGTAACTAATTTTTCTATTTTTAGTGTTTCTTCTTCAGTAAAGTTATTTTTAAATTTATTGTATATTATTTGTAGTTGTTCTAATTTGTATTTTGTTTCTTTTTCCATAAAAATGCCTCCTATAAAAGAGAAAGACTTACCTTTCGGTAAGCCTTAGTCTAGGAATTCTTCTTCTAATGCCTCTGACGGTTCATCATCAAAAAATTCTTTTTCTAATGAGTATCCGATATCCATATATTCTTTGGCTCCGGTTCCGGCTGGTATTAGTTTACCTATTATTACATTTTCTTTTAATCCGTGTAAATTATCTACTCTTCCCTTTACAGATGCTTCTGTCAATATTCTTGTTGTTTCTTGGAATGAGGCTGATGCTAGGAAGGAATCTGTTTGTAATGATGATTTGGTAATTCCAAGTAAAATTGGTTGACCTATTGCTGGTTTTTTACCTTGTAATATTACTTCTTTGTTTCCTTCTGTAAATTCTCTTATAGATACTGTTGTACTTGGTAAGAACAATGTGTCTCCGGCATCCATAATTCTTATTTGTGATATCATTCTTCGTGCTATAATTTCTACGTGTTTATCATTAATATCAACACCTTGAGAACGATATACTTTTTGTACTTCTTTAAGTATGTATTGTTGTACAGTATTTGGATCAGTTACGGCTAGTAATTCTTTAGGAGATATATTACCTTCTGTCAATCTGTCTCCAGCCTGAACTTTGTCTCCTTTTTCAACCCGTAATTTTGCTCCATAAACTGTAACGTGTTCTCTTATCTCATTAGCATTTTTAATATATATTTTAAATTTTCCTGATGCTTCTTCTATTTTGCTAACTGTTCCGTTTATTTCTGAAATAAGTGCTTTTCCTTTTGGTGTTCTTGCTTCAAATAATTCTTCAACACGAGGTAAACCTTGTGTAATATCTGAACCTGCTACACCACCAGTATGGAATGTACGCATTGTTAATTGCGTTCCGGGTTCTCCAATTGATTGAGCTCCCATTGTTCCTACTGCTTCTCCTATTTCAACTATATTACCTGTAGCAAGATTTCTACCATAACATTTGCGACATACACCGTGTTCTGTTTTACAAGTTAATACATTTCTTATTTCTACTTCTTCAATGCCTGATTTAATAATTTTTTCAGCAATTTGCTCAGTAATTAATTCACCTTTTTCTATAATAACTTCTTTTGTTTCTGAATTTACTACTTTTTTATTTGTATATCTTCCTAAAATTCTGTCATATAGTGGTTCAATTATTCCGTCTTTTTCATCTTTGAAAGCACTTACTACTACACCTTGAATAGTACCACAATCGTCTTCTCTTACAATGATATCTTGAGCAACATCTACAAGTCTTCTTGTCATATATCCAGAGTCTGCAGTTTTTAAGGCAGTATCTGCACTTCCTTTACGGGCTCCGTGAGTTGATAAGAAGAATTCTGATACTGATAATCCATCGCGGAATGATGATTTAATTGGAATTTCTACAGGTTCTCCACTTGGTTTTGCCATTATACCACGCATACCTGCTAATTGTACGAAGTTAGAAATGGAACCACGTGCCTTTGAGTTCATCATTATGAAAATTGGGTTATCTTCATATTCTCTTGATTTAGCATAACTTTCAAGTTCTTTTTCTATGTCTTTCTTTGCTTTATTCCAAACTTCTATTACTAGATCAAATCTTTCTTTATCTGTTATTAATCCACGTTTATATTGTTTATTTATTTTTTCTACTTCTTTTTCACTATCTTCAATTATTTGCTCTTTATTTTTACTTGTTATTATGTCTGATGCTGCAATTGTAATTCCAGCGTAAGTTGAATATTTAAAACCTAAATCTTTTAATTTGTCAAGCATAATAGAGGTTTCTGTCGTTCTATATTTTTTAAACATTTGAGCAATTATTTTTTCAAGTGTTCCTTTTTTGAATGGATCTCCTAATGGAATTTCTTTCAATTTTTCAGGAATATTTTCACCATAATCAATAAAATATTTACTTGATACGCATTTTTCAATGTTTTCATCAGTTGGTTCATTTACATAAGGGAATGAATCTGGTAATATTTCGTTAAATATTATTTTACCTGGTGTTGTTACTAAATATTTATTTTTATGGCAATCTAAGAATACCTTGTATTTAAATGAGTTTACAGGAACTAATATTCTTGTGTGAAGAGTTATTTCACGGCGATTGTAAGCCATTAACGCTTCGTTTGTATTTTTAAATACTCTTCCTTCGCCTTCTAAGCCAGCTTTTTCCATAGTTATATAATAGTTTCCTAATACCATATCTTGTGATGGTGTAACTATAGGTTGACCATTTTTTGGACTTAGTATATTATTGGCACCAAGCATTAGTATTCTAGCTTCAGCTTTAGCTTCTTCTGATAGTGGAACGTGAACCGCCATTTGGTCACCATCAAAGTCCGCGTTAAATGCTGTTGTTACAAGTGGATGCAATCTAATCGCTTTTCCTGATATTAGTTTTGGTTCAAATGCTTGAATTCCTAACCTGTGAAGAGTTGGGGCACGGTTCAACATTACTGGATATTCTTTAATAACGTCTTCTACTATATCCCATACTTTTGGATCTTGATTTTCAATCATTCTCTTAGCAGACTTAATATTTCCTGCTATTTCTCTTGATACTAATCCGTGAATAACGTGTGGTTTAAATAGTTCAAGGGCCATCTCTTTTGGTATACCACATTGATACATTTTTAAATCTGGACCTACAACGATAACTGAACGACCAGAGTAATCAACTCTTTTACCGAGTAAGTTTTGTCTGAAACGTCCTTGCTTTCCTTTAAGCATACTTGATAATGATTTAAGGGCTCTATTCCCAGCTCCTGTTACACTTCTACCACGTCTACCATTATCAAAGAGGGCATCAACTGCTTCTTGTAACATTCTCTTTTCATTTTGGATAATTATAGATGGAGCTCCTAATTCAATTAACTTCTTTAATCTGTTATTTCTGTTTATTACTCTTCTGTATAGGTCATTTAAATCAGAAGTTGCAAATCTTCCACCATCAAGTTGGATCATTGGTCTTAATTCCGGTGGTATAACTGGTAATGCTTCTAATATCATCCATTCTGGTTTATTTCCTGATGTTGCAAATGAATTTAAAACATCTAATCTTTTTACCAGTCTTATTCTTTTTTGACCGGTTGCTGTCTCTAATTCTTTTTGAATTTCTTCTAATTCTTTATTTACGTTAACTTCCTGTAATAATTCTTTAATAGCACTGGCACCCATACCTGCTTTAAAGGTATTTCCATATTTTTCATAATAAGCACGATATTCTTTATCAGATAGGGTTTGCTTTTTGATAAGTGGTGTGCTTCCTGGGTCTATTACTACATAAGATACAAAATATATTACTTCTTCTAAGTCCCTAGGAGACATATCGAGACAAAGTCCGATATAAGAAGGGATACCTTTCACATACCAGATATGTGTTACTGGAGTGGCAAGGTCTATATGTCCCATTCTTTCTCTTCTGACTTTTGATTTGGTTACTTCTACACCACAACGATCACAAATAATGTTTTTATATCTTAATCTTTTGTATTTACCGCAGTTACATTCGTAATCTCTTGTTGGTCCAAATATTTTTTCACAGAACAAACCATCTCTTTCTGGTTTTAATGTTCTATAATTTATTGTTTCTGGTTTTTGAACCTCTCCGTATGACCAAGCTCTTATTTTCTCAGGTGATGCTATTGATATTTTTAGGGCTTTAAATTTATTAGCTTCTATCATTAGATTTCACCTCCTAATTTTTCTTCGTCATTTTCGATGTCATCATCAAAGGCTTCTTCTAAGTCTTCTTCATCTTCGAATTCATCTTCAATGGCTTCATCTAGTTCACTTGTTTCTTCATCAAGTAAATCTTCGTCGTCAATGTCATCGTCTTCATATTCATCCAAATCTTTAAATGGATTAGTTTTTGGAATTTCCTCAACTACGATATCATCATCTTCGTCATCTGATTCTAGTTGTCTCATATCTATTATTTCATCATCATTATTTATTACTGATATATCTAAACCAAGTGCTTGGAATTCTTTTATTAATACTCTAAATGATTCTGGTAAGCCTGGTGATGGTAATGGTGTGCCTTTTACTATGGATTCATAAACTTTTACACGGCCAATTACATCATCTGATTTATAGGTTAATATTTCTTGAAGTACGTGAGCTGCTCCGTAAGCCTCTAATGCCCATACTTCCATTTCTCCAAATCTTTGTCCACCGAATTGTGCTTTACCTCCAAGTGGTTGTTGTGTTACTAATGAATATGGACCTGTTGCACGAGCGTGTAGTTTGTCATCAACCATATGATGTAATTTTATCATATACATAACTCCAACGCTTATTCTATTATCAAATGGTTCTCCTGTTCTTCCGTCATAAAGAACTGTTTTTCCATCAGCGTCCATTCCGGCTTCTTCCATCATAGCAGCAATATCTTCTTTTTTTGCTCCGTCCAAAACTGGGATTGCTACGTGGACATTTAATTTCTTAGCTGCCATTCCTAAATGTAATTCTAGTATTTGTCCAATGTTCATACGAGATGGAACACCTTGTGGGTTTAGCATTATATCTACTGGTGTACCGTCTGGTAAATATGGCATATCTTCACGTGGCAATATTAGAGAAATTACACCTTTATTACCGTGTCTTCCAGACATCTTATCTCCAACTTGAATTTTTCTTTTTTGAATTATATAAACTCTTACTACCTTTGATACTCCACTTGGTAATTCATCATTATCTTTCTTAGTGTATACTTTTACATCGTGGACAATTCCTTCGCCACCGTGTGGAACAGTTAATGATGTATTTCTTACTTCTCTTGTTTTCTCACCAAATATGGCGTGCAATAGTTTCTCTTCACTTGTTAGGTCAGCCATTCCTTTTGGTGTTACTTTACCAACTAGGATGTCGCCTTCTTTTACTTCAGTTCCTATTTTTATTATTCCGTTTGCATCGAGATTTTTACGTAATTCTTCACTAACATTTGGTATATCTCTTGTAATTTCTTCTGGTCCTAGTTTAGTATCACGGCATTGTATTTCATAGTCTTCTATATGTAGTGATGTGTATACATCATCTTTTACTAGTCTTTCGTTCATTATAACGGCATCCTCAAAGTTATATCCGTTAAATGTCATAAAGGCTACTACCACATTTTTACCTAAAGCTAGTTCTCCTTTATCTGTACTTGGTCCATCAGCTATGATTTGTCCTCTTTTTACAGTATCGCCTTTTCTAACTATTGGCCTTTGGTTATTTGTTTCGCCTTGGTTTGAACGTTCAAAATTTGTTAAAGTGTATGTATCTGAACCTTTGGCAGTTTTCACTATTATCTTTTTAGCATCAGCATATTCTACTACACCATCTGCTTGAGAAACAACTGTAACTCCAGAATCTTTTGCGGCAATGTATTCTACACCGGTACCTACAAATGGTGCTTCTGTTGTTAATAGTGGTAATGCTTGTCTTTGCATGTTTGCTCCCATTAATGCACGAGTTGCATCATCGTGTTCTAGGAATGGTATCAAACTTGTTGTTACTGATACTACTTGTTGAGGTGATACGTCAATATAGTCTACTTTATCTACAGGAATAATTACGTTTTCACCACGATATCTACCAGCAACTGTTTCATCGGTAATTTCCATATCGTCATTTACATTAACTGTTGCTTGTGATATGTAGTAATCTTCTTCTTCTGTAGCTGTTAAATATACTACTTCATCTGTTAATTTTCTGTCTTTTACTTTACGATATGGTGTTTGAATAAAGCCATATTCATCTACTTTAGCATAGCTAGCAAGTGATGTTATTAACCCTATGTTTTGTCCTTCTGGAGATTCTATTGGGCATATTCTTCCATAGTGAGAAGAGTTAACGTCACGTACTTCCATACCAGCTCTATCACGAGATAATCCTCCTGGTCCTAAAGCAGATAATCTTCTTTTATGGGTAAGTTCAGCAATTGGATTTACTTGATCCATAAATTGAGATAATTGGCTACTTCCAAAGAACTCTTTTATAACGGCTGTTACAGGTCTTATGTTTATAAGAGTTTTTGGTGTAACAGTTTCCATATCTTGGGTAGTCATTCTTTCTCTAATTACTCTATCCATTCTACTGAAACCTATTTTAAATTGGTTTTGCAAAAGTTCTCCAACTTGTCTAATTCTTCGGTTTCCCAAATGGTCTATTTCATCATCTTTTCCTATTCCTTCAAATAGGTTTAGGTAATATGAAACTGAAGCATAGAAATCTGATATTGTTAATATTTTTAGGTCTAGAGTTTGATCATTACCTATTACTTTTACTTTTTTGGTTGGCTCTACATTCGAATATACATATAACACTTGAACAATATTATCTGTATTTAATTCTTTATTTGCTGGAGCCTCTGTTCTTCCATATCCTTCCTTTAAATATGGACTTAGTTTTTCTAATATTTCTTTAGTTATTAGTGTTCCATCTTCTATTATTTTTTCACCGTCAACAATAATATCTTGAGCAATTTTGTTATTTAATAGGCGATCTTCAATATTTAATCTTTGATTAAATTTATATCTACCTACTTTTGCTAAATCGTATCTAAAGTTATCAAAAAATCTTGTTATTAATTGATTCTTTGATGAATCAAGAGTTGTTGGTTCTCCAGGTCTTAATTTTTCATATATTTCAATTAGTGCTTCGTCGGTATTTTTTGTTGAATCTCTTTCTAAAGTATTTTGAATATACTTGTTGTTGTCAAAGAATTCTAGTATTTCTTCATTTGAAGATAAACCAAATGCTCTAATAAGTGTTGTTAATGCCACTTTTCTCGTTCTGTCTATTCTTACATAAATAACATCTTTGGCATCAATTTCATATTCTAGCCACGTACCTCTTGTTGGTATTATTTTAGAAGAAATAGTTGGTTTACCATTTTTGTCTAATTCTTTTGAAAAATAAACACTTGGAGATCTTACTAATTGTGAGACTACAACTCTTTCTGCACCATTAATAATAAATGAACCGCTGTCTGTCATTAAAGGCATATCGCCTAAAAATATTTCTTGTTCCTTTACTTCGCCAGTTTCATTGTTAAATAGTCTAGTCTGTACCTTTAATGGTGAGGCATAAGTTACTTGTCTGTCTTTACATTCTTTAATTGAATATCTTGGTGTATCAAACTCATAATCTCCGAATTCTAATGTTAGACTTCCAGAAAAACTTTCAATTGGAGAAAAGTCCTCTAATACTTCCTTTACCCCTTCGTTAACAAACCATTGATATGATTCTTTTTGAATTTGTAATAAATTATCAAGTTCTAATGAATTTTTGATCATAGAAAAGTTTCTTCTTTTTCTATAATCTCCGCTTTGCTTTAATTTGTAAGCCATTAATTTTCACCCCATACCTATATATTTTTTATATTTTTATACATCGAAAAAAGATGTGTAACCAATATATAATGTTAGCAGAATTATGCCAATAAGTCAATGCTTTTTTTATATTTTTTTGATAAAATTGTGAAAAAGTAAAATTTTTATTTTTTTTGCTAAAATTTACCTGAATTTTTCGTATTATTTTCAAAGAAAATATGACAAAGGTTAAAATTAATTTTTTTTAATGCTTTACTTTACTATTAATATTTTTGATGCTAGGGCAATATTAATTAATTGTAGTTAATTGCAGAAATGTGGCAAAAAAACAAGATATTTGCATTTTTAATTTGCTAAATATTATATATTTAATCAGCATTTTTGTATATGTAATCAATGTATAAGTTCGTTTCTTAATTTATTTTATATTAATTGTTTAAACTTGTCAATTATTTTTTTATATTTCGGGAAAATTTTTTTAATTCCCAGTGTAATGGAAACTTTTTTAAAAATAGTTTTCATTATTTTGGGAAAAAGTAAAATTGCGAAAAAATTTAATGTATCAAAATAACATCGTTTTTTCATTACTTTAAGACTATATTCACTAGGTTTATTCGTGCTTATTACTATGAGAAATAATTTTTTAAAAAAAATTTTAATACTAAAAAAGGAGACATATACCTTTTTGTATTCGTCTACCTTTATAATATTACTTTTAAGTGCATATTTTACACGCTAAACTTAAAATTGCTTGCAGCTTTTTTTATGGACATATTGCTATGTTATGCAAATATAAATAGAATGAAAAATTTGATTTTTTTTTATCAATTTATTTAACAATTTATCAATTTATTCAGCAACTTATTTATTAATTTATACTATCATTTATTTATTAACTTATTAATTCATTCACTATATTTACTAATATAGAAAAATAAATTTAGGACTTACTTTAGTCAATTTACCTTTTAATATTTTTATATTAGGAATTTTCTATAATAACTTTATAATTTAAATTTCCATAATTGTTTTCTTGATATTTTTCAAGAATATTATGTAATAATTTACCAGCTATGGCTCCTATAACTAAAGAAAGAGCAATCATTAATAATGGACGTATCAGTTCTTTTATCATTACTTACTTTCACCTCAATAACTTCAAGAAAAAAAGAAAGTTTTGCAACTTCCTTATTTTAATTCTACTGAAGCTCCAGCTTCTTCGAATTGTGCTTTAATCTTTTCAGCTTCTTCTTTGTCAATTCCTTCTTTAACGTTTCCACCGTTATCAGCTATTTCTTTAGCTTCTTTTAATCCAAGACCAGTTAAATCTCTAACAATTTTGATTACTTGAATTTTGTTTGAACCTGCTGAAGTTAATACAACGTTTACTTTAGATGGTCCTTCTTCAACAGCTGCTGCTGGAGCGGCTGCTACTGCTACTGCAGATGGATCTACTCCAAATTCCTCCTTCATTGCGTCAACTAAATCTTTGATTTCAAGAATTGTCATTTCTTTTAAAGCACTGATAAAATCTTCTCTTGTTAATTTTGCCATTTTATTTTCCTCCTTTAATTTTTATTTTTGGCCCAAAGGTAAAACTATTACCTTTTCTTTAATTCATCGATAAGTTTTTCATAACTCATCCTAGTTTTCTTTTTGTTCTGCTAGCAAGTTAAGGGCAATACTTAAATCTTTAACAGTACCGATTAATCCGCCTGCTAACATAGTAAGTAATCCTTCACGTGATGGAATAGATGCGTATTTAGCTAATTCTTCAGCATTTGCTACTTTACCATCAATTATACCTGCTTTTAATTCTAATGCTTTGTGGTCTTTAGAAAAATCACTTAATACTTTTACTATGCTTAGTTCATCAGTTCCAAATGAAATAGCATTTGGTCCTGTAAGATAATCTTCTAGGCCTAGTTTAGATTCTTCAACGGCTCTTTTTGTTAGTGTGTTCTTATACACTTTGTAATCAGAACCATTTTCTCTTAGTTTTCTTCTAAGTTCAGTAACTTCTGCTACTGATAATCCACGATAATCAAATAGTACTACTGATTTTGCTTCTTGTAATCTGTCTTTAATTTCAGATACTACTTTACTTTTTTCTTCAATTATCTTTGTATTTGCCACAGTTTCCTTCCTTTCTTTATGCCTAAAGAAAATCCCTCGCAAACGAGGGATAAAAAAGTTATTTTATTCCTCGGTAAGATTTTTAAACTTGCGTCCTTACTGTCTTTGGCATAATTTTTCTTTGTCTTCACTATTATATACTAACTCTTACTATTTGTCAAATGAATTTATATCTAATTTAATTCCAGGACCCATAGTAGAAGTTAATGTTATATTTTTAACGTAAGCTCCTTTAACTGTAGATGGCTTTGCCTTTAATATTACACTTACAAAAGCTTTTAAGTTTTCGCTTAGTGCTTCTTCGGTGAAACTTGCTTTACCAATTCCAACGTGAATGTTTCCAAAACTGTCTGTACGATAATTTACTTTACCTTTTTTTGTTTCTTCAACAGCTTTAGCTACATCAGTAGTAACTGTTCCCGTTTTAGGGTTTGGCATTAAACCTTTAGGTCCAAGTAATTTACCTATTTTACCTAAAGCAGGCATCATTTCTGGAGTAGCGATAATTACATCAAAATCGAACCAATTTTCCTTCTCAATCTTTGTAATCATATCTATATCTCCAACAAAATCAGCTCCACTTTCTTTAGCAATTTTGGCTTGGTCTCCCTTAGCTAGAACTAAAATCTTTTTGCTTTTTCCAGTTCCATTTGGAAGAACTACAGCTCCACGAAGTTGTTGGTCGGCTTTTTTTACGTCTAAGTTTAGATTCATAGCTACTTCTACAGTACTGTCAAACTTAGCATTTGATGTTTCTTTTACTAATTTTATAGCTTCTTCTATGCTATATAACTTATTTTTTTCTATCTTTTCGATATTAGTTATATATCTCTTACTCTTTTTCATAAATCCTCCTTATGTGGTTATGCGGACTAAATTGTATCCTTCCACATAGGTATTAACCTATATGACTATATTATTATTCTTATTTTATTTCTATTCCCATGTTACGAGCAGTTCCTTCAATGATTCTCATTGCTGATTCTACGTCGTTAGCATTTAAATCGGGCATTTTTGTTTCTGCTATTTCTTTAAGTTGATCTTTTGTTATAGTTGCAACTGTTTCACCTTTAGCGGCTCCTGACTTAATACCTGCGGTTTTCTTTAATAAGAAAGCTGCTGGTGGAGTTTTAACTACAAATGTAAAACTTCTATCATCATAAATAGATATTTCTACTGGTAATACGTCTCCCATTTTGTCTTTTGTTGCATCGTTGTACTTTGTGCAGAATTCTTGTAAATTAATTCCTGCTGGTCCTAAAACAGTACCTACTGGTGGAGCTGGTGTAGCTCTTCCTGCGGGAATTTGTAATTTAATTTTCTTAGTTATTTCTTTTGCCACGAAAAACACCTCCTAATCAATATTTTCGCGAGTGGTTCTATTAGCTTTGTCCGCGCCTCCCACTTATTTAACTATATAATAATACACAGCCACGTCATAAATAATATCATACTTTTTTATTTTTTTCAATATATTTTTTTATTTTTCTTTATAAATTCTCTATTTGTGATAGTTCGGCTTCAACTGATGTTTCTTGTCCGAAGAGGTCTAGGGTTAAATATACTTTGCCTTTTTCCTTATCATAAGAATCTATTTTTCCTATCATATCTTTGAATGGTCCGGAAATCATTTTTACCTTTTTGCCTTCTTGCATATCTTCTTCTAGGTCCATTCTGCTCATTCCCATTGTTGTTAGTATTCTATCTACTTCTTCGGGTAATAAGGGAATTGGTTTTGCTCCTTTTCCTGATGAACCGATAAATCCTGTTACACCTTGGGTATTTCTAACGACGAACCATATTTCATCAGTCATAATCATTTCTACTAGTACATAACCGGGGAACATTTTTTTCTTTCTAGTTTTCTTTTGACCGTCCTTATATTCTGTTACTTCTTGTTCTGGGACTATTACTCTAAAGATTTTGTCTCCTATTTTGCTAGAGTTTTTAATCATCATTTCTAGTTTTTCTTGTACTTTGTATTCATATCCACTTACTGTATTAACTACATACCATTCTTTTTTCATACTACACTAAACTCCTTATAAATGCTGCTCCTAGTTCTACTAAGTAGAAGTATAGGCAGAAGAATATTACAAATGTTAGAGCTGCGGCAGAATATTTTACCATATCTTTGCCACTGGTCCATTTTATTCTTCCCATTTCTTTTTTGACGCCTTTAAAATATTTTCCTATTCTTTTAAAGATGTTTTCTTTCTTATTTTTGGTTTCTTTTTTATTTTTGACTTCTTTTGCCATTTAGATACCTCCTATATATTTCTAAAATAAAAACACCTGACGTGCTTAAATTAATTTTATTACATTATATGGTAATTGTCAAGTGTTTTGAAAATTTTTTGTTTTTTTGGGGCCCTATTGGGGGCAAATATATGTATTATTGTTGATTTATTTTATTTTGGATAGTAATTATATCATTTTTTAAATTATTGTTTTTATTTGTGTACTCATCTATACCTTGTTTTAGTTGAATTTCTTCATTATATAGATTTATAGTATTTTCTTCATTGGCTTTTATGTTTTGATATTCTTGTTTCTCTAAAAGATAGGTATAATAAGTGTTTTTTATTTTAGTGTATTCTTTAGTATTTTGGTAGTATTTAATTGCAATAAATGTATTAAATATAATTAGAATAGTTATAAGTGATGATGTTATTATTTTATTCTTCATAATATAAAGCTCTCTTTCCATAAGCATTATAGATTTTTTCAAAGGTATTTTTGTTTCTATAATATATATTGCCATATAGGGAATCTGATACTATTACTTGTTTATCAGTATATCCTATTATTACTACGGCGTGAAGGGGGGCAAGCCAATTGATTTTTTCGCCGGTTGGTTTATATATCCAACTTGTGGATATGTATGGGAAGCCCATTCCCATAGAATTCCATACTAGTACGGGGTTATTTTGAGAGACTTTTTCCAATATGGTATTTAGTGGAGTGCCGGTTGCATTTATGATATTGGGTTTATATTGATTGGCTACTTTTTGAATTGGTTTTTCATACACACCAAAGCCGGTGGATAATCGGGGGTCGCCAGCAAATTCTAATTCGGGATGTCCGCCGTATTGTATTCCATTTTCAAAATGTGGTTCTTCGCCTTTGTCAAGTGCATTTACTATATCTTCAATTGTTACATCTATATTATAGTATTTTAACAAAACATAAAGGGCAACGGACTCACAACCATTGGGATAATTTGGGTATTGGTTTTGAGTTATGATGCCATTTATTATATGTTTGGTTTCGGCCTTCTTTTGGGCTTCTAATTTTAGTAAATATTGGTTTTGTAATGTTTCTTTTTGCGTAGTTAGAGATTTATTTTCACTTTCTAAATTTTGAAAATTTTCTGTTAAGGCCGTAATATTTGCTTGAGTTTTATTTATTTGTTCTTGCAATTCGTAACTATTGGTTATTTTGGTATTTATACTTTGCGAGATATTATTTAGGAGTTCTTCTTTTTTGGTTGTGTATTCTCCATAAATAACTTCGCTGTTTTTTTGAGTAAAATTATTTATATTTAATCTACTTAAATAAAGTGCTGATAATTCTACAATAGTTAACAAGAACAGACTTATTATTATTTTTTTTGCTTTCATACTTTACTCCAATACCACATTTTCAAGTACTATTTGGTTATCATTTTTTATATTTAGTATATATTTGTACTTTACATCTAAGTATTTGTATTTTTTTAGCACTTGAATACTACTTTTATTATATGTAATTTTTTGGGTGTCTGTTATTAATTCTATTTTTTCAAGGGGAAGGGAATTTATTTCTATTTTGTTTCCATCAACTATATTTTTATTTGTTATGTAGTAGTAATCTATGCCAAATATTGTTGTGCTTAATTCATATATATCCGCAATATCTACATATTTAATGGATTGGTTTTTTGTTTGCATATATGTTATTAAGAAGTTAGTTATTAGCTCATAATTTTCGTTTAATGGGGTTTCATCTTCGTAGCTTAGGCTTAACAAAAGGCTTGTTTCTATCTCATTTATAAAATTTAGTATTTCTGTATCAGTTTTTGAATTTTTGTAATATATTTTGTGCAATTTTTGAATTTCTGCAGTGTCGTTTGCTCGGGTAAATTGGGAAAAATATGTTAATAATAGGGTTATGGTTACTAATAATAGTAATGTTAATTTGATAGTATTTTTCATATTGTTCCTTATATTTTATGATTTTGGTGTTTTTTAAATAGTCTTTCGGTGTAAAATTCTGGTTCTGACGTGAAGTTTATTTTTAGGTCCCGTAGGGTTTTTAAATCACCATTTTCAAGGATATAACTTGAGTGAAGGTCTAAAGATGTTAGCTTTGGTAATTGTTGGAGGGCTTTTTCGGCAAGTGGATTTGTTGATGTAGATGCTGATAGAGCAATTAGGACTTCGTTAAGGGTTAAGAGATACTTTTCTGGTTCGATTTGTCTCTTAAGTGACACTATATTGTTTAGAAGTTCGGGAGTAATTAGATAAAAATCGTCTTCTATTCCGGCCAATACTTTAATTGCATTTAAAATTGTGCTACTAACGGGAGTAAATATATCTGTTTCTCGGCCAGTTATTATTGAGCCATCGGATAGTTCGACAGCAGCACTTCTTTTATTGGTTTTTTCTTGTTTTTCAAGAGCTGGTTTTATTACTGGTAAGAGGTCGACATCTAGATAGCTATTATTTAAAAGTAGTTTTATTCTTTGGACGACATCTCCTTTAATACGGCCTAGTTTATAATCTGTTAGGGCCTTGTAGTATCTTCTTATTATTTCTTTATTGGCTGCTAATCTTACTGCGTCATCATCTACTATGCAGCGACCGATTGAATTTACCCCCATATCAGTTGGTGAGGCATATATTTTTTCACCTGTTATTTTTTTTAGTATGGCTTCAAGGACAGGAAATACTTCTAGATCGCGGTTATAATTTATGGCTATTTTACCATAGGCTTCTAAATGGAAATGGTCAACCATATTTTTGTCATTTAGATCAGCAGTAGCGGCTTCATAAGCTATATTTACGGGATGATCTAGTGGTAAGTCCCATACGGGAAAGGTTTCAAACTTGGCATAACCGGCTTTTATTCCGTGTTTATATTCGTGATATAGTTGTGATAGACAGGTGGCAAGTTTTCCGCTATTTGGTCCGGGAGCTGTTACTACCACTAGTGGTTTGGTGGTTTTTATATAGGGATTTTTGCCGTAGCCTTCTTCGCTTACTATTACTTCGACATCTGTTGGGTAGCCTTTGGTTGGGGTAAATTTATATGTTTTTATGCCGAGAGAGTGGAGACGATCTTCAAAGATATCGACACCCGGTTGGTTATCGTATAAATTAATGGCTACGCTGTTTATTTTTAGGCCTTTGTTTGATAGTATTTTTACAAGTCTAATTAATTCCATATCATAGGTTATTCCATAATCGGCTCTTATTTTTTTGCGAGCTATATCTCCGGCATTGATGCAGAATATTATTTCTAGGGAATCTTTTAGTTTTTCAAGAAGTCTTATTTTAGAGTTTAGTTCAAACCCTGGCAAAATTCTTTGAGCGTGGTAATCATCAAATAGTTTACCGCCAAATTCTAGGTACAGTTTACCATTAAACATTTTTATTCTTTCTTCTATTACTTCTGTTTGTAGTTTTACATATTGTTCATTATTAAATCCTTTTTTCATTATTACATCCTTTCAAACTATAAACTAGATGTGCTGGCTTTATGTTACAAATTTATTATATCATTATTATTGGATTGAAACAAGGCAAAATTAAAAAGAGTTGTTGCTCTTTTAGTTATTTATTATGTTTTCTATTCTTTCTACTTCATCTTTATCTACTTTGTTATTGGTGCATCCGGTAAGTAATAGTATGAGTAAAATTATTAAAATTATATTTTTGCTTTTTTTCATTTTTATTTCTCCTAACCTAACATTACATCCAATATCATCATAATGGTAAAGCCAATAAGTGTAAACATTGCCATTAAATCTTTTCTTTCATTGCTTTGGCTTTCTGGTATTAGTTCTGCTACTACTACATATATCATAGCACCAGCCGCAAAGGCTAGAAGAAATGGTAATAAAATTCTGATTTTAAGGGCTAGTATGGCTCCTATTACACCAGCTATTGGTTCTACTAGTCCGCTTAGGCTGCCAAAAATAAATGATTTTTTTCTTGATAAACCGTATTTTCTTAGGGGAACACTTACTGCTGTTCCTTCAGGAAAGTTTTGTATTCCTATACCGAGGGCGAGAAGGCAAGCTGATGTAAGGGTAGCTCCATCTAGTCCATAAGCAATTGTTCCAAAGGCTACTCCTATTGCAAGGCCTTCGGGTATATTATGTAATGTTATTGATGATACTAACATAATGCTTTTTTTGATATTGTTATCTTTATTTTTTATTTTTAAATTGCTAAATATTTTGTCCCCAACAAAGAGTAATAGTCCTCCTGATAAAAAGCTTATTGTTATTACCAGAATTATATTCATTTTTAGGGTTTCGGCTAAGGATATGGCAGGAGATAAGAGGGACCAAAAGGAAGCTGCTATCATTACTCCTGCGGCGGAACCTAGCATTGCGTCTAATATATTTTTATTGATATTTTTAAAGAATACTACGAGACCTGCTCCAAGTGAGGTTATCGAAAAGGTAAATATACAGGCAATTAAGGCTTGTAATACGGGATTTAAATTGATATAAAATTCTATCATTGTTAACCTCCTAATTTTCTGGTTTATTATATGATAGAATTTCTTTGTTGTTACATTACTAGCCCACCGTCAACGCTTATTATTGCTCCGTTTGTATAACTTGCATCTTGGGATGCTAAATATACATAGATACCAGCGAGTTCGCTTGGATTTGCTGTTCTTCCTAATGGTACCATTTGTTTGAGGTATGCCTTTGTTTCGGGATTTACGTTATCTTTAACCATATCGGTTTCTACTACTCCTGGGCATACGGCATTTACTCTTATTCCGTGACGGCCTAATTCTTTGGCACAGGCTTTTGTTATTCCGTTTACGGCAAATTTTGAAGCACTATATGCTGTTTGCATTTGGCTTCCGTATAGTCCTACCATTGAGCTTGTGTTAATGATGCTACCGCTTTTTTGAGTTATCATTATTTTTGATACTTCTCTTGTAAATCTTACTACTCCACCGGCATTTACATCTATCATTTTGTAAAAGTCTTCATCGGTTAGGTCGGTAATTGGTGATACTCCGGTTATACCTGCATTATTTACTAGTATATCTATCTTTCCATATTTATCTAATGTTGTTTTTACTACGTTGTTTACGGTTTCGGTATTTGTTACATTTACTTCAAGGGGTAGTAACTCTGCAGTTGGTAATTCTTCTTTTATTTTATCACAGGCTCTAATGCAATCTTCTTTGTTTAGGTCACATATAACTACTTTTGCTCCTTCCTTTGCATAGGCTTTGGCTATTTCAAAACCTATTCCTCTGGCACTTCCTGTTACTATTGCTACTAAATTTTCTAATTTCATTTTTATTTCCTCCTTAAATTTTTTTGGTTGTTTTTTTTCGTTGGCTATCTGATAAATATTTTGTTAGTGCTTCAACCATTTTATGGTACCCTTCTTCAGTTAGATTTTCTTTTGTAAAGTTTGTGTAAAGTAGTTGGTGGGTACCGTTTTTTTCGTTTTCTCGTTGAATGTAGTGGTCCTGACCAAAGTTCCATATTTCGTATTTTTTACAAAAGTTATCATAGCTTATTGTAAGGCCATTTTTATCGTGGGCTGCTTCAATAAATGTTTTTGCTGCATCATAAAATGAACCTCCATTTTGTAATATCCAATTTTCTACTCCTATTCCTCCTAATCCTCCTTCCTTATCTTTTTTCTTGTATACTTTATTTTCCTTTAAATATTTTTTGGCATATATGATATTTGCTCTTACTATATCTATTTTATCGGGATATAGTTTGGCAATGGTTGTAAGTTTATCTTCGTTACACATTTCTGCTGAATAATCTATTTTATCAGTCTTTTTGGTAAAGGAAAAATCTACATCTATGTTTGTATTATCTATCTTAATTGTTTTATGTTTTATATCCCCCGATAGGGCAACATCGGAAATTTCTAAAGATACAGCGAGAGTTTTTTTGAAGGTTTGTAATTTTTGGGGATTGTGCATTATTTCGCCATCGATGCGGACAATGAAATCGTAGTCGTGAGCGGTTGGTTCATTTGTGCCACGACTGGTTGAACCGATTTCTATGATTTGAATTGTTTTTTGGGAAAGGTCTTTGGCAATTTTGGTTTCGACCTTATAATCTGGAAATGAGGCGGTTATTTTGCTTAGAATTTGGGATTTTATTTTGTGCGTTATATAGCGATTTTCTTGGATTTTGGGAATAAGCGTCATTATTTCTTCAGAATATAAATTGTTAGAAAGTGTATAGTTATAGCTTCCGTAATTTTTGAGGCCTTCCATTTTGTTTCTTAATAGGTCATAATCAGCCGGACTGTATATTAATTCGCCGTTTTGTTTAGATACGACGGGTATATAGTAACCGTTTTGGGCAATTAATACTCGTAATTTATCAAATTCTGGACTTGTTTGATCGAAAACTATATAGTCTATATCAGTTGCGGGGAAGCCTGTTCTTATTCCATAGGATACGCTTACATCACCAGCGGGACCGTTTACAAAGGCTTCGAGACGTCCTTGTACGTCTTCTATTTTTTCAGAGGTAGTTCCTTCTAAAAAATGGGATTTGGTTATGGCTATTTTACGGGGATTGTTTTTTAGAATAAAGTATGCTTTACCAAAGTATCCTGTATCTTTATTTTTGGCATCAATTGTCTCATTTATTGTACTTTTAGAAATCATTACTCGGGACAAATCTGTATCTAAGGGGGTGGCGTCGGTTTTGGCATCGGCTCCTAAAAAGTCATTGGCATTTACACCGTTTTGAAGGACTAATTCTAGGAAGTCGGTATTTACAGATTTTATGAAATCGCCTTTTTCAATAGTGAAATTTCCTAATTCTGCATATTTTCTTCCTCTTTTATCGGCTTCCGTTATTTTGATTGCTACATACTCTTTTATATCTTTAATTGTATCAAATCCGGCAAAGTGACAAAAGCTGCTTATTATTTTATTTTGGAGGTCTGTACTGGTGTTTTTTCCTTTTGGGAGACATTCTTTTATGTTTGTAATGTCTTCTAATGGGTTATTTGTTATTTGAAAAATGGTATTTTTTCCATAAGCAGAACTATGATAAAGGGCTACCAAGGCATTTCTGAAGTTTGTTATTATTTCTTTTTCTTCGTTATTTAATTTTTCTATGTCAATTTGGTAATTTATGCAGTGTTCATATAGTAAAGATGCTCTTTCAATGTTGTTTAGGTATTCTATAGCAGAGCGGTTACCTGATCCAAATGATGATTTTATTAAGTCAGAAAATATTATTACTTTTCGGGATAAATTGCTTTTTTTTCTAAGCGTGGGAGAGCATACGGTGTTTTGGCCTTTTTCGGTAAAGTCATATCCTTCAAAGTTTGGGTGTAAAACTCTAAAGCAGGTATATATTTTTCCTACTGTTGGTATGTCATTTTTGGCAAATATCTGCTCTACTTTTTGCAAGGCTTGATAGGGATTGGCTTTTTTTATTATTTCTGAACCTAATTCTTTGGCAAGAGATGTAATTTCACTTGAATTTGATATTGACAAGCGATATAGTATGTCGGCTAATATATCTATTTGGTTGGATTGGACAATTTCTTTGTTTTCTATGATATATGAGCGAAAAACACTTTTTAAATTATCATTTTGGATTTCATTATATTTTTTTATTATTTTGTATATTAGATAGTTTGTTTCTTGAGGATTTTTTTCATCAAATAGGGGCAATAGCCAAATGTAAGTTGTTGGAAAGCCGAGAACTATATTCGTGTTATGGAAATTATCCAAACTATTTGCGGAACTTTCTAGGTCCTCAATAGTTAAGGCTCTTTGATAAAATTTTTGTTGTATTTCACTAGGAGCGGTGTGACTTAAGAACATAAATGGATAAAGTTTTCGAAATGTTTTTTCTAAATATTCGTCACATATAAGTCCTTCTCGTTGCATTGTATTTTTTAGATTATTATTGACAATGCTGTAAAATTCTAGTTTGGATAAGTCATTGGTTATGGGGAATTTGATTATTTGCGTATTTATGTAATTTCCGTATCTTTTGAGAAATTCTATTGTTTCAGATGGGCCCAAGATATTGATTATTATTTTTATTAGATTTTCTCTTCCATTTGGGGTTTTTTTTGATATGTATTTAGTTAATAGTTCTAGATTTATGTTTTTTAGATATGTATTCCATTCGGGATGGTCATTTAATTTTTTGATTGTTATTGTTCGATTATAGAATTGATCTTTTAATTCTTGTGGAGCAGTACTGGGAAGAAATAGTTCTGGAAATGTTGCCTTTACGTTATCTGATACGTTATCATTATAGGTAAGTCCTAATTGTATTACTCTTATTTTGAATATATTTTGTAATTCTTTTGTAAAACTGTTTATAGAGACATCGTTTAATTTTACGTTATGTATGTTTTTATTATAATTGTCTTTCCAAATATTTGTTTCCATACTTATATCTTTTAAAGCGATGGTAATAATTTCTGAGTACTCTATTATATAGTTTAGTATTTGCTCATTTGACAGATAATGTTCTAAGTATTGATAGATGTTTTTTTCATTGCCATTGATATTTACATATAGTGGTTTAAATACTGTAAATAGTTTGATGTTTTTGAGGTATTCTTTATATTCGGGATGGTCTCTTAATATACTAGGTGTTAAGTTTTTTTGATAAAATAATTCTTTTAATTCTGATGGAGCATCTTCGCTTATGAAAAGATATGGGTATTTTATTCTATAGGATCCTTTTATTTTCATAAATTCTTGGTTGTACTGACTTTTGTAATATCCACAAGAAATGATTTTCTCCATAACTTTTTCAAAGTCTTGATATGTTAGTTCTAAGCTAATTGGAGGTAATATTGTGATTTGTTCTTCTTTTGATATTCGGTTTATGTTTACAGTTTTTGCTTTTTTGCACATTATTTTTAGCATTTTATAATTTTCTGCATAAAAACAATTGCTATTTTCGTAATTGAATTGCTCTATATTTTCTAAGCCTAAACGGGTTATAAGGGGAAATATTTCTTCATTTAGAATTAGATTTATTGGAAGATGCAGATTATAAATATAGTCTTGAGGTTTATTATTTAAGTATTTTAAAAATAAATCGGTTTCTTTTTTTCCAAAATTGTTAAGGCAATATTCTTCTAATGAATAATAAGAAAACATATTTTGGTAGTCTTTTGCTGTTATGCTAGTATTATAATTTACAGTTTTTGTTATTATATTGTCTATTATGTTTCCTAAAAATTCTTTTTTGGTATCGTCATTAGTATTAGTATTTGCTAGTTTTTTGATAGTTAAATATATATTTGAATGGGAGGCCAGAAGGGCAGCTATTGAAGAATATTTTTCCATAAATTTTTGTAATTCTGAAGGGGTTACATTTTGTTTATTATTATTATCGTTATGTAAATATGTTTCGATTTCTTCTTGCGGTAGTTGTTTATAATGTTCGATGATTTGTGTTATATTCATTATATTTCACCTCCTCATTATTTGTTATATTTTTGAAGTGCTATAAAACCAGTTATTATTTCAAATGTATTTCCAATCATAGCAATATATGCAGAAAAGTTATAGTTGTATATTAACCATATTATGGCACATATTATAAGGGCTAATCTTGTATATTTTTCATTTTTTATATATGTAGATATGAAGTATGTAATGGTTATTATAATGGGAACTAAGGATACAAGTCCTTGATATGATATTATACCTAATATTATGACCAAAGATATAAATATTATTAAATATATAAAGGGTATTTTTTTAGCATTTTTTGTGTATTTGTAAAAAACGAAACATCTTATAGCTGACACTCCGTTCATAAGGGCAGTAGTTGTTAAATTTAATAAGAAGTATGAGGCAGAATAGAAAATATTTGATATTGTTTGTAAAAGTAATATTTGTTTTTTTGTGGGAGCAGAAACACTGATTATAAATATAATTACAGCAACTAATGATAGTATCTGAGCTTCTAACATTTTAAAAATTAATATAACTTTCTTTTATTAATGGATGAATTTTTAAGGGGGATATGTTACTATAAGATTTATATTTATATAATTTAGTATTTATTTTTTTCATATTATAATGCACCTCTTCTATATAGTTCTTTCATTTTTAATGATAACATAAATTTATTATTAGTACAAGAAAAAATTAACAGTTTTACACTGTTAATTAATTCTACAAGTCTAACGTGTTTTATTGCTTTACTTTAAGTTCTGATAGACCAACTACGTTTAATGCTTGTAGTCCTTTTGGAGTTTCAACTAATTCAAATTCTACTTTTTGGCCTTCGCATAATGTTTTGTATCCATCTTGTTTAATTGCTGAATAATGTACGAATATGTCTTCACCGTTTTCTTGGTCAATAAATCCGTAGCCTTTTTCATTGTTGAACCATTTTACTGTTCCTGTCACTTCTTTCACCTCACAATTCCTTACATCCTACATTTTTATTATACATCGTGCATCACTACAAACGCAAGAAATTTGAGCATACAATATCCTACATTTTTTGCAATTTGTACGTTGTGAATTCATTATAGCATACTATTCATTGTTTTTTCATTTTTTTGCGAATAAAGGCATTTTGGACGAATATTCGTAACTTTGGTAACTGTGAGTTTATTTTTGATTTAAAAATTTTTTGAAAAAAAATCCCGAAAATGCTATAGTCTTCATTTAAAGGACATCATAAAAGGGATTTTTGCTACGTTAATTTATTTTTATATTCATTATTTCTAATATTCTATTTAGATCGTTAGTATTTTCAAAATGTATTTCAATTTTTTTATCTTTTATATTTACTTTTGTTCCTAGTGTTTCTCTTAATGTTGTTTCAAGGGCGGTGTAATTTTGGCTTTCTTTTGGTTCTTTTCTTTTTATTGGAACTTTTTTTTGAACATTTTCGGTAGTTGTTAATTTTTCAAGCTCTCTTACACTCATTTTGTCTTCAACTACTTTGCTTGCTAATTCCTCTATTTCGGTTTCTTTGTCAATTTTACTTAGTACCCTAGCGTGACCCATTGATATATCGTTTTTCATTACCATATCTTGGACATTATCTGGTAAACGTAAAAGTCCTAAAGTATTTGTAACGCTACTTCGACTTTTTCCTATTTTGAAGGCTAGTTCTTCTTGAGTTATCCCTAGAGAGTCTATTATGCCTTGATAGGCCCACGCTAATTCTATTGAAGTTAAATTTTCTCTTTGTAGATTTTCAAGAAGGGCTACTTCACGCATCATTTGGTCAGAGAAGTCTTTAATAATAGCTGGTATGGTTGTGAGGCCGGCTAGTTTGGACGCTCTTAATCTTCTTTCTCCGGCAATTAAGTCATAACCTTTGATACTTTTTTTGACAATAATTGGTGTAAATACTCCATAGTTTTTTATGGATTCTGCTAACTCTTGTAATGAGGCTTCGTCAAAGGTTTTTCTTGGTTGATATGGATTTGGTCTTATTTCATCGACTGGTAAGTCTACAATATCTTTATCTTTTACTTCTTCTAAAACATTGGATTCAAAAGAACTAAAATCTAGTACTTCGCTATCAAATAATTGTTCTAACCCTCTACCTAGGGCTTTCTTCTTGTTTTCCATTTTTCTCAATTACCTCCTTTGCTAAATTTAAATACGCTAATGTTCCTCTACTATGTGGTTCATATTCTAATATTGGTTTTCCGTGAGATGGAGCTTCGGCCAACCTTATTAGTCTTGGAATTATCGTTTCATATACTCTTTCTTTAAAGAATCCTTTTATGCTTTCTACTACCTCTAGTCCTAAGTTTGTATTTGATGTAAGCATAGTTAGCAATACGCCTTCTATATCTAATGTTGGATTGACTTTCTTCTGGGCTAACATAATTGTATTTATTAATTGCATAATTCCTTCTAACGCAAAGTATTCGCATTGAACTGGTATCAGCACAGAATCCGATGCGGCTAAAGCATTAGTAGTTAGAATTCCGAGTGAAGGTGGACAATCGATAATTATAAAATCGAATTTATCTTTTACCTTCAGTATTTCATCTTTAAGTCTGTTTACTCTATTGAATTTTATTCCTAGTTCGGGATGATTTTTATATTTTTTTTCAAGTTCAATTAATTCCATATCTACTCCAGCTAAATTTAAGTATGCTGGTAGGAGACTTACATTTTTACTGTGAGTTTTTACTATAGCATCAGTTATACTGCATCGTGTTGTTATTACTTCATATACACTATTTTTAATTTTGCCTTTTTCTACTCCTATTCCTGTAGTAGCATTTCCTTGCGGATCTAAGTCTATTATTAATACTTTTTTCCCTAAGACGCCTAATGAAGCCGACAAATTTATACTAGTGGTAGTTTTTCCTACTCCACCTTTCTGATTAACTATTGCTATGGTTTTTCCCATCTTTAATCACCTAACTTCCTACTACATATTACATTATAACAAATTTTTTAATAAAATGATAGATTAATTATACTGTTTTTATAAATTTATTAAGACATTTTGTTATTATTGTTTTTTATTATTTGTTTTAACTATTTTTTATTATATTTATTACTTTATTGGTTGCATCTTGCAAATTATCATTTACAATTATATAATCGTAGAAAGTGGCCTCTTTTAATTCTTCAGTGGCTATAGCAAGTCGCTCATTTATTTTATCGATTGTTTCTGTACCACGACCTATTAATCTATTTTTTAATTCTTCTACTGATGGGGGGGCAATAAAAATGAGAATGGCCTCAGGGTAAATTTTCTTTATTTGTTTAGCTCCTTTAACTTCAATTTCACTAATTACATTTATGTTTTCGTTTAATTTTTCCTCTATTTTATCTTTAGGGGTGCCATAATAGTTGTTGTTATATGTTGCATACTCTAATAGGTTACCTTTTTCTATTTGCTTTTCAAATTCTTCTTTGGTTACAAAATAGTAATTAACTCCATTTTGTTCTCCTTCTCTAGGACTTCTAGTAGTCATTGATATTGAGTAATGAATGGGGAGAGAGGTTAATAAATTGGTTACTATTGTTCCCTTTCCTACCCCACTTGGTCCTGATAATACTATAAATTTTCCTTTATTCATTTTCTTTCAATTCCTTTCTTATTTTATTTATTATATCTTTTATTTGACTTTCATTTTCGTTTAATAAATCTATGCGATAATTTTTTATTCCATAATTTAAAAGACTAGGAATATTACTTATGTTATTTATTTCTTTATGGTAATAAATATAAGTGTGACAATTTTTGGTTATTATTGGGTAATATTTATCTTGCTCATTTAGGTAGTAATTATGTTTTTTACAACTTGTGTGGTTCTTTAAGTATTCGTTTATTAAACAGGTTTTTATAACCATTAATTCTGGAGTTCCGTAAATTACTACTTCTGTGTTTATTGTTGTTTTTATTTGTTTTATTTGCTTTATTGACATTTCTAATGATAATGTTATTTTACGTGCCCCTTCATTATCTAGAAGAAATGCTGAATAATTATTTGCAACATTCATTGTGTAATCTGTAACTATATTATTTTTTTCTTTGTAATAGTTAAATGCACCATAATCTGATACTAGTATATTTTCGTTTTGAAGTTTTCTATATGTATTGGATATTCTTGGTACCTTATAATATATATTGGTTTCATTTTTATATTTTTCATATAGATTATAATCTTCTGTATATATGGTATCTACCTGTTCCTTAATACATATTAATAATTGTAATTCATTTCTTACTAAAATATTAATTGTTGGTGAGATTGGGGGTATAGTTGTTTCTGGTGGTAAGTGGTAAGTTTTTATTATTTTTTCCTTATGAGGTTGCTGGCAAGTATTGTCTAGCTTGGTAAGTGCTTCTCGTCTTAAGTTATTTAGTAAGCTCATTGGAACAAAGATATTGTCATCTTTTATTACTGTTGTTTCTCGTGGTAAGTATGGCGTATTCCCCAGTTTTATTAGGTGTTTATAGATATCTTCTTTGGTAGTTTCGTGATTTTTGGCTAGTTCTATATTTTCATTGCCGGTAATGGTAATTTTGTTATTATCTCTTGTTAATGTTATAGATAAAGGTTTGTTTAATTTGGCAATTAATGTGATATCTATTAGTAATTTTTTAGGGGTATACTTACCAAGACTGTCATTGAGTTTCTTAGAAATTGTTTTCAAAACTGTGTCATTGGTTTTGAGATTTACTTTGTTATCTATATATATTATTGTATTTCGAGGCGAAGAATTGATTAGTTTATTTTTTTCGTTATATATTTTGTTAACTATTAGACCTTTATCAGAGGGATAGAATTTAATACCATCTTCTTGATTTATATCGTCATTTAATTTTATTTTAATGTATTTGGGGGTTGTTGCAATTACTTTACCAATTTGTATCCCATTATTACTTTGAAGAAGGGGATTTAGTATTTTATCATCAAAAAGGTGTCCAGTAGTAAAGCCTCTGTTATATAATTCTTTTAAATTTTTTTCCTCTTGGGGAGTTATGGTTAGTGGTTTTCCTTCATAGTAATTATCTATAAGTTTACGATATATTTTAGTGACATAACCCACATATTCTGGAGATTTCATTCTTCCTTCTATTTTAAGACAAGTAGGGGAGGCATCGAGAATTTCTTTTATTTTGGATGTAGTATTTAAGTCTTTAGTACTTAATGGATATTTACCTTCTAAATTTATTTTTTTATTATTTTCTATAAGAGTATAGGGCTTTCGGCAAGGTGCTGTACAAGAACCTCGATTACCACTTCTATTTGTTGTCATACTGCTAAAAAGGCAACAGCCAGAATAACAAATACATAAAGCACCGTGAATAAATATTTCTTTTTCTATATCTGTTGGTAATTTTTTGAAAGTTGATAGAGAAGTTTCTCTAGCAAGAACTACTCTAGTTACTCCCAAATTTTTGTAATATAAAACAGATTCCTCATTGTGAATATGGCATTGAGTTGAAGCGTGAAGTTCTATGTTGGGATAGGTATTATGAATTAGATTTATCATACCTATATCTGATATTATTAAAGCATCCACTTGTATATCTTCTAAAAAGGATACATAATCTAGAAAATTTGGCACTTCTTCTTCATATATCATTGTATTTACTGTTACGTATACTTTTACATTATATAGATGAGAATAAGATACGGCTTGTTTTAACTCTTCTTTACTAAAATTTTGAGCATATTTTCTAGCTCCATAATTGTGGCCTGCTAAATATATAGCATCAGCTCCATTATGAATTGCTTGATATAGCATATCAAAATTTCCCGCGGGAGATAGTAATTCTGGTTTCATTATATTGCCTCCTTTTGTTTCTATTCTATCATATTTTTATGAATATTTGAAGAACAATATAGTGCAGTTTTTAAATTTCTGCATTGTAGATATTGCAGAAATTGAATTATTGCATTATTTAAGTCTCTTTCTCAAAATATTTGTCATTGCTCCTGTAGGGCCCTTAGAAATAAAAAAGTTAATAATATCACACTATTTTCATAATAATATTATATATTTATGTAGATTTTCTGCAAGAAATTTGGTATAATTATGGCAAATGGAGATGATTGAGATGAACGAAGTTAGAACGCGTTTTGCTCCGAGTCCTACGGGGTATATGCACATTGGTAATTTAAGGACAGCGATTTTTGAATATTTAACTGCGAAACATAATAATGGGAAATTTATTCTCAGAATAGAGGATACAGATAGAGAAAGAGAGGTTGAGGGGGCTACCGATTTCATTTATAAAACTCTTGGATTATGCGGATTTGAAATAGATGAGGGGCCAGAAAACCCCGGAGAATATGGGCCGTATATTCAAAGTGAGAGAAAAGACATTTATATGAAGTATGCTAAAAAATTAGTAGAAGAGGGGAAGGCCTATTATTGTTTTTGTAGCGAAGAGGAGTTAAGCAAACAAAGAGAAATTGCAAGTAAAAGGAATGTTCCTTATATGTATAATGGGAAGTGTAAGCATCTTAGCAAAGAAGATGTAGAGGAAAAACTTAATAACGGAGAGAAATTTGTTATTAGACAAGCTATGCCAAAAGATGGGTACACTGTAATTAATGATATGGTATATGGTATGGTTAAAATAGAAAATAGTGTTTTGGAAGACCAAATTCTTATTAAATCAGATGGATATCCTACTTATAATTTTGCCAATGTTGTTGATGACCATTTAATGAAAATCAGCTATGTTATTAGGGGCAAGGAATATTTAGATCAGAGTGCTAAATATAATTTATTGTATGAATCTTTTGGATGGGAAAAGCCTAAATATATTCACGTTGCGATGGTGCTTGGAGAAGATGGAACAAAACTTTCTAAAAGAAATGGTGATGCTAACTTTATTGATCTTTATAATATGGGATTTTTACCGGGGGCAATCGTTAATTATCTGGTTCTTCTCGGATGGAGCCCTAAAGATAATAGAGAAATATTTACTATGCAAGAGTTGATACAAGAGTTTGATCCTAAGAGAATTGGAAAAAGTCCTAGTAGTTATGATATAAAAAAGTTAGAATGGGTTAATCACGAATATATTAAGAAGCTTAATTTAGAGGAACTTAGAAATCTTTGTATTCCATTTTTAAAGGAAGCTTATGATTTAAGTGGTAAAAGTGATGAATGGATTGATACACTACTTAGTCTATATCAAAAAGAGCTTAAATATGGAAAAGAGATTGTAGAACTTGTCAAACTTTTCTTTGATAATGAATATAATTTGGATGAGGAATGTACTGACTTTATGAATGAAGATGGTATTGATAATACTATTGAAATTTTTAAAAATGAAATTAATAATATTGATAGTTGGAGTATAGAAAATATTAACAATGCTATTAATAATACAAAAGAAAAGGCTATGGTAAAGGGAAAAATGTTATTTATGCCTATTAGAATTAAATGTACTGGTATTATGCACGGTCCTGAACTTAGTACTTGTATATATTTGGTTGGAGAAGATAGAATTAAGGAAAGACTTAATAGTTAAGGAGGTGATACAATGAAACTTTATAATACTTTGACAAGAGAAGTACAAGAATTTGTACCTAGTGATGGTAAAATAGTTAAAATGTATACTTGTGGTCCTACTGTATATCACTTTGCCCATATTGGTAATCTTAGAACTTATATTATGGAAGATGTTTTAGAAAAAGCTTTTCGATATAATGGATATGAAGTTAAAAGGGTTATGAATATTACTGATGTTGGACATTTGTCTAGTGATGCTGATAGTGGGGATGACAAAATGGTTAAGGGTGCCATTAGGGAACATAAAAGTGTTATGGAAATTGCTAAATTTTATACGGATGCGTTTAAAAAGGATTGTGATAGACTTAATGTTAAATGGCCTGAGACAGTGGTACCTGCTACGAAAGAAATTGATACTTATATAATGATTATTAAGAAATTACTTGAAAAGGGATACGCCTATATTAGTGGAGACAATGTTTACTTTGATACTTCTAAGTTAGATGATTATTATAAACTTAGTAATCATAAGGAAGATGAAATGATAGTTGGAGCCAGAGATGATGTTAATGAGGATAGCAATAAGAGAAATAAAACTGACTTTGTCCTTTGGTTTACAAAATCTAAGTTTTTAAATCAAGAACTTAAATGGAATAGTCCGTGGGGAATTGGTTATCCTGGATGGCACATTGAATGTTCTGGTATTAGTTTAAAGTATTTGGGTGATGAGCTTGATATTCATTGTGGGGGTGTTGATAATATATTCCCACATCATACTAATGAAATTGCTCAGAGTGAGAGTTATACTGGTAAACCTTGGTGTAAATGGTGGTTTCATACAGAACATCTTAATGATAAAAATGGTAAGATGAGCAAAAGTAAGGGTGAGTTTTTAACTTTAGATACTATTATTGATAAGGGATATGATCCTTTGGTTTATAGATTGTTCTGCTTACAAAGTCATTATAGAAAAACTTTAGAATTTTCTTACGAAGGTATGGACAGTGCCAAGAATGGATACAATAAACTTAAGAGTAGAATTCTTAATTTGGTTAATAATAATAATGATATTAATTATGACTTAGTAGAAAAATATAGAAATAGTTTTATGAAGGCACTAAATGATGATCTTAATACAGCAAGTGCAATTACGGTTTTATTTGATATGCTTAAGGATAAAAATCTTAATGATGAGAGTAAAATTTATTTAGTAGGAGATTTTGACAGAGTGCTTTCGTTAGATCTTCTTAAAAGAGATATTAAGATTATTGATAGTGAAGAAGAAAAATATATTTTAGATATGATTGAAAAAAGACGATTATATAAGGAAAATAAAGAATATGATAAAGCTGATAATATTAGAGAGGAACTTCTTAAAAAGGGTATTGTTATAAAGGATACTAGAGAAGGGACTATTTATAGTAAAGGATAGGTGTTTTAATGGATAGTAGTATTATGTGGTATTATTTGCTTCCTTTAGTTGGATTTCTTATTACTTTAATTGCACAGATATTTATTAGTGTTAATTATAAGAAATATAAGAAAGAACAGACTAGGAAGGGAATGAGTGGTTTTGAAGTTGCAAGAAAGATACTTGATAAGAATGGGCTTAAAGACGTGCATGTTGTAGAGATTAAGGGAGAACTTACTGATCATTATGATCCTAAGAGAAAGGTGGTAAGATTATCAAGTGAGATTTTCCACGGAACAACAATTGCATCTAATAGTGTGGCTGCTCACGAATGTGGGCACGCTATTCAAGATAAGAATGGGTATATTTTTATGAGAATTAGATCGATGCTTGTCCCTCTTGTTAATATTTCTACAAAGATTGGATATCTTGTTATCGGTGTAGGACTTTTGTTCTGGGCTATGGACTGGATGTTTATTGGTATTATTTTACTTCTTGCTATGTTGCTTTTCCAACTTGTTACGTTGCCCGTTGAGTTTGATGCTTCAAAAAGAGGTAAGGAAGAGCTTGATAAACTTAATATTCTTGCTAGTGATGAGTTAGAGGGTAGTAATATTATGCTAAGAGCTGCGGCATTTACTTATGTTGCTGGACTTGTGTCTACTTTCTTGGAAATTTTTAGATATATTTTGATTTTTGCTAGTAATAATAGAGACTAGTTTAGAAAACACTTTATACGTTAATGGTATAAAGTGTTTTTGGCCCTATTGGGGGTAAGAAATTATATTTATGTAATAAATGGAAAAGTTTTTCTATTTATCTTTTTTTATTAATAATTTGGGAATAAGTATTTTGGTAATTATTATTGCAAATATTAATATCAGTGAGGCTACAAATAATTCTATTGATGTTCCAAATTGAAACATTACAAAGAAAATATATAGAAATATGCATATATATGGTAAAAAGAGCATTATAGTATAAATATTAGTAAATATTCTTTCTAGTTCCTTGTTATTATTTACTCTAAATATTATTATCAAAGAAAAAACAATTGTATATATAGTATATGGTATCGTTATAACTTCAAGTCCGTAACAACCGACGATAGTTATTAATAAACTTATCATAATGGAAACTATTACGATTAAAAATATATTCTTTATAATAGTATCAATATTATTTAATGTTATTATATCCTTATTAACATCATTTGACCTTTTTTGAACTTGTTTATAAATAAAATCATATATAATTACATAAATGACAATAATAATGTATATTGAACTTGTTATTTTATCAAATATTGAAAGCATTTTTAAACTGATTATACCTATTAATAATATTATATATACTAGTGGTAGTATTAAGGTGTTTTCTGCTTTAATATTTTTAGTATAAAAGTTTGTCCAATATCGTCTATCTCCCATATTTATGAAGCCTTGTTCTTCAGGAACTGGTTCTAATATTTCATAAATTTTATTATGTGTTTTAAGAACATAATAACACTTATTTTCTTCTTTATTGCAGTTCTCATATTCATAGATATTTCCTTTTTCATCAACAAAAACTGCAGTTTTATCCTTGCATTTTTTCAAAAACAGTAATTTTTTCTTGGGTTTTTCATTAATTCCGTACATATACATTATTAAAAAATATATTGATATTATTATAAATATTATACCTATAAATAATAGAACGTTTGCTTCATTATCGGATACATATATATATATGTTAAAACAACCTAGTGCTACTATTATTATAAGAACTGATATTATTTGCTTAAAATATTTTCTTAATTCCATATCTTCACCTTCTTTTTTATTATAACACATCTATTTATTTTTTAATATTTTTTTATTACTTTACATACATTTATTATATTAAAAGTTCTTATGCCCATAGGGTAACTAAAAAAAGAGTAATAGTATTTGTAAAATTTATTAAAATATAATATAATTAATATGGAGTTGATAAAATGAATAAATATAAAACAATGGATGCCAACGAGGCGGTCAGTAATGTATCTTACAATTTTACGGAAATTGCGGGAATTTACCCGATAACACCTGCTTCAACTATGGCAGAGAAGGTCGATGTTCTTAGTAATTCTGGGAAGAAGAACTTTTTTGGTGAAAAGGTTAAAGTAACAGAAATGCAAAGTGAGGCGGGGGCAATTGCTCTTGTACACGGAGCGTTGCAATCAGGAACTCTTGCTACTACTTATACAGCTAGTCAGGGTTTACTTCTTATGATACCATCACTTTATAAAATGGCAGGAGAGATGCTTCCAGGAGTAGTACACGTTGCAGCAAGAAGTTTATCTACACACGCTTTATCTATTTTTGGAGATCATCAAGATGTTTATGCAGTACGTAATACTGGTGTTTGTATGCTTTGTTCTAGTAGTCCTAGTGAGGCAAGGGATATGGCTAATATTGCCCACCTTAGTGCTATTAAGGCTAGTCTTCCTTTTGTTAATTTCTTTGATGGATTTAGGACTAGTCATCAGATTGATAAGATTAGACTTCTTGATGAGGATAAGATTAAGGGACTAATTGATTTTGAGGCTTTAGATAAATTTAGAAAAAGGGGAATTAATCCTAATAAACCTGATACTAGGGGTACAGCACAAAATGAGGATATTTATTTTCAAAATACGGAAGCTAGAAATGGGGCTTATGAAAGTGCTAAGGTTATTGTAAATGATTATATGGATAAGTTTAATAATTTATTTGGAACTAATTATAAGCCTTTTAATTATTATGGAGATAAAGAGGCAGAGAGTGTAATTATTGCAATGGGATCTGTCTGTGGTACTATTAGAGAAACTATTGATGATCTTAATAGTAAAGGTAATAAATATGGTTTAGTAGAAGTGCATTTATTTAGGCCTTTTAGTACTTCTTTATTAAAGGAAGTTATTCCTAATAGTGTAAAGAGGATTGCAGTTTTGGATAGGAGTAAGGAATTTGGAGCTGTTGGGGAAGCTTTATATATGGATGTTACTAGTGCTTTAAGTAATACTGACATTATGATTATTGGAGGTAGGTATGGTCTTAGCTCTAAAAATGTTGATCCTGCTCAAATTAAAGCTGTTTATGATTTTCTTAATAGTGACAGGGCTCATCATAATTTTACGGTTGGTATTAATGACGATGTTACGCATTTGAGCATATCGGTTGATGGAACCTATAGGGTAAAAAATAACAACACAGAATTTCTTATATATGGATATGGTTCGGACGGAATGGTGAGTACGTCGAAGGATATTATTAGGATTATTGGCGATTATACGGATAGTTTTGTGCAGGGATATTTTCAGTACGATTCTAAGAAGAGTGGGGGAGTTACGAGAAGTCACATTAAGATTAGTGATAGGGAGATTTTGGGTGCTTATTATGTTAGCAGTCCTAGTCTGATTGTGGTTTCTAAGGATACTTATTTGTATAAATATGATATTCTTGACAATATTTGTGATGGTGGGAGTTTGATTGTTAATACGGATATGGAAGTTGGGGATTTTCTTAAGAGTTTGCCTAATAGGGTTAAGTATTTGATGGCTAAGAAGAGGGTGCATTTATATGTTATTGATGCTTATAGTTTAGTTAATGAACTTGGTCTTAAGAATAAAATTAGTACTTGTATGGAAATTTGTATATTTAAGATTATAAATAGAATAGATGTTGATAGGGTTAGGGAAATTATTAAGGAGCATAATGTTAAGAGGTTTAGTCATAAGGGACAGGATGTTATTGATAGTAATAATAGGATTGTTGATAGGGCTCTTGATTGTTTGAAGGTGGTTGATATTCCTGAGGATTTTGCTAATATTCAATTTGATGATAGGAATGAAATGGATTTTATGGAAACTATTAATGGTTTAAAGGGAGATAGTCTTCCGGTTAGTAGTTTTATGGATAAGAAAAGTGGTATTTTTGCTGGGGGAACTACGAAATTGGAGAAGAGGGATATTGCTGAAGTTGTTCCTTGTTGGAATAAGGATAATTGTATTCAGTGTAATAGATGTGCATTTGTGTGTCCGCACGGTGTTATCAGGCCTTTCTTGACTAAAGAGGATAGGGATAGTCTTAAGTGTTTAAATCCTAAGGATGTATTTTACAAAATTGGTATTAGTTATAAGGATTGTACGGGATGTGGTTTATGTGTTAATAATTGTCCCGGTAAGATGGGAAAAAAGGCTTTGGAAATGGTTAATTATAATAGGGATATTTATAGGGAAGAGGAATTTGAGTATCTTCTTAATAATAATGTTAATGATTTGGTTAATAAGAAAGTTTTAAATGTTAGAAATATTGGATTTGAGATGCCAAAGTTTGAATTTAGTGGAGCTTGTGGTGGTTGTGGAGAAACGCCTTATATTAAGAATTTGACACAGGTTTTTGGGAATAGTTTAGTTATTGCTAATGCTACGGGATGTTCTTCTATATATGGAGCGAGTGTTCCTTCTATGCCTTACTCGGTTTCGTGGGCTAATTCTTTATTTGAGGATAATGCGGAGTTTGGGCTTGGGATTTTGAGTGGCATTATGAATAAGAGGAATTTTATTAGGGAGTATATGCTTAATAATAGGAATGATGTTTTTGATAAATGGCTTAATAATAGTGATAACTTAGAGGTTTGCAAAGAGGTAGAGGGGGAAATTGATTTTAATAAGCATAGTTCTCTTAATGATTATAGGGATTTTATTACTCCTAAGAGTATGTGGATTATTGGTGGAGATGGTTTTGCTTATGATATTGGGTTTGGTGGTTTAGATCATATTCTTTCTACTAATAATAATTTTAATGTTATGGTACTTGATACGGAGGTTTATTCTAATACGGGAGGTCAATCTTCTAAATCTAGTAATATGGGGTCTATTGCTTCGTTTACAGCAAGCGGGAAAGAGAACTTTAAAAAGGATTTGGCAAGGGTTGCTATGTGCTATCCACACGTATATGTTGCTTGCTGTAATATTGGTTATGATAAGGAACAGTATTTAAGAGCTTTAAAAGAGGCTAATAGTTATAATGGTCCTAGTATTATTATTTGTTATGCTCCTTGTATTGAACATGGTATAAAAAAGGGAATGGAGCATTCTTTGGATGATGCTTATCTTGCTACTAAGTGTGGTTACTTTCTTACATTTAGGTATAATCCTTCAAATGGTATATTTAGTATGGATAGTAAAGATGTTGACTTTGATTTGTATTATGATTTTCTTAAAGGGGAAAATAGGTTTAATAATTTAGATGAGGATAAAAAGATTTTACTTGACAAACAAAGGGATTGGGCTATTAAGAGATATAATTATTATAGGGGACTTGAAAATAACTATCAACAGTAATGTTGGTAGTTTTTTTGATTATAATAAAAAGGCTTTATCCACAGGTGGTGTTGATAAAGTCTTTATAAATCTTTTATGTATTTGAGTTATCAACAGTTTTCTGTGGATAACTTCTTATTTATGATATGTTTCACCATTTAATATTTTAAAGCTTCTATATATTTGTTCCAAAAGAATTAGTCTAAATAATCCGTGGGGGAAGGTTAATTTGGAAAAGGATAATTTATAGTTACTTATGGATTTTATTTCCTCGTGTAGTCCTTCGGAAGAACCTATTATAAATGTTATGCACGGATAATTTATGAAGGTTTTGTCTATTAATTCCGATAACTGGGGACTGGATAATTCTTTGCCTTCTATTTCGAGGGTTACTATGTATTCCTTAGAAGAGATGTGTTTTTTTATTTCTTCTTTTTCTTTGGTTATATTTGTATCTGGTAATTCTACTAACTCTATTTTATGGTATTTGCTTATTCTTTTTTTGTAGTCCGCGATAGCGTCTTTTAAATAATTTTCTTTTAATTTTCCTATTGTTATTATTTTTATCATACTTCAATGAACTCCGTTTCTTGGTCTTGGAGAGCGATGGCAACGTGAATTTGGGTCATATTTAGCTCCTGCAACTTGGCAATTATGGTTTCTCTAGCCAAATCGGGAGTATTATTTTCGTGGGAAAGGTGGGCGAGGACAATATTTGTAGTTTTTGGGCCGATGAAATCGCCAATATATTTTGCGGAATCGTGGTTGGAGAGGTGGCCTTTATCGGATAGAATTCTTTGTCTAAGTGGGAAGGGGTAGGGGCCATTATTTAGCATTTCGACATCGTGATTGCTTTCCATTATATACATATCGCGATTAGAAAGCATTGGATGGTACTTTTTATTAATGTACCCCGTATCAGTTATATATACTAATGATTTGTCGTCATTATTTACGATGTAGCCAACGGAATCCTCGGCGTCGTGGGAAGTTTTTATAATATTTATTTTTAAATCTCCTATTGTAATTAGACTGGATTCTATGTATTTGTATTGTTTTACATAGGAGATTTGGGGGTGCATTTTTTCCGTCATATATATGGGGGCTTGGTAATTGTTTGTAAATGTTTTTAGTCCTTTTATGTGGTCAGTATGGGTATGAGTAATTAATATGGCATCTATTTCACTTAGTGTTACATTGATTGTACTTAGTTTTTCTGTTATATATTTACAGGTATTGCCTATATCTATTAAGATTTTGGTAGTTTTTGACTCTATGTAGGTTGTATTTCCTTTGCTACCACTTGATAATACTATTACTTTCATTAATAAAGTCCTAATGGATTTATTGGGGTACCGCCTTTAAATGGTACTCCGAGGTATACAGAAAAGTCTAAGTGAGTGCCGGAATATGGACTATATGCGGAAGGGGTTGGAACTACGTATCCTGTATTTCCCATTGTGGCTATTTTTTGGCCACGAGATACGGTTTGACCTGGTTGGACGAGAATTTGATTTAAGTGCATATACTGAGTGTATATGTTACCTGTATTGTGATTTATTATTATGAAGTTTCCTCTTTGATTATTACAATTTATAGCTCCAGGTGCACAGCCAGTTCCTACTTGGTACACGGTTCCGTTATTGGCAGCATATATAGAAGAGTTATATCCTACATATATGTCTATTGCGTTATGGAATGCTCCCCAACGATACTCGAAGTATGATGTTATTGTATATGGATATTCAGTTGGCCAGCCCCAATATGATGTATCGGCAACGTTTGGTATTACTTTTTCGCCTTTTACGACTATTTTACTTACGGATGGTTTTATTTCTGTTGAGCTTACGTTAACGGCATCTACTAATTGTCCATTTATGTACTGGTATTTTTTTACTACTTTATCAAGGCCGTTTTCTCCTTCTCTTTCAACATTTTCGTAACCTACATTTTGGTTTTCATCGTATTTTATTTCCGTAGTATATTCTTTTTCGACATCTTCTACACTATGGACGTCGACAACAACGCTTATAACGGGATTGATTAGGCCTACTATTACTTCTTGACCGGAATATAATAGATTATTAGCACTTGTGAATGTTGGGTTAGCTATTAGAAATTCTTGCACATTTAATTTATTTTCACGAGCTACGTCCTCGATTGTATCTCCTTCTTTTACAGTATATTTTTGTTGTTCTTCAATACTTCCATATAGTAGATATTTAGTTAATTCATCTGAATTTGTAAATATTTGATTATCTACGGCAATGTAATCTTCTTTATATGTTACTTTTTCTTGTAAGTCTATATTTTCAATAAGGCTTCCTGTATCTTGAATTTCTTCTTGAGTGCCTTCTAAAAATTTGTTATATTGTTCGTTTCCGACAAAAGCTTTGATTATATTTTTTAAGGATTCATCAAATATTTTTTTGGTTGTAACATAGATTTTTTTGGTTGATTTATTTTCTTCATCTTCACTTTTTACGGTTACAACAAGCCCTTTAATAGCAAATTTTTTCTTTTTTATCATTTTTTGATATATGCTTTGGGCTGTATCTGTTTTTGTATTATATGTATATATTTTTTTTATATCAACACCTTTAGGGGTATGAACATCATCTATATCGTATTTTTCTTTTATTTTTTCTTCTTGGGTATTTATATATGCTTCTAATTCGGCTTCACTTTTTACTTGTCCGATTTTATCGCCATCTATATATACGGCATATACTTCGATTGGTTCAGTGCTTTTGTTTTTGGTTAAGCCAAGAAATGTTACCAAACTGGTTACAATTAAGATTATTAATATGCCTCCTATGGTAATTTTTTTTCTACGCACTAGTTCCACCTTCTTTCTTTATGGATAAAAATGTTGATGTTTTCTTCTTAAATAGTAAATCTATGTTGGCTATTGGTCCATTACGATGTTTTAGTATTAGTAATTGTATTGGTACGGGAATATTGTCATCTAATGGTACTTCCACTTCAGGGGCGTGGAGGGCTGCTACTATATCGGCATCTTGCTCTATTGAACCGGATTCTCTTAAATCACTCAAAACTGGTTTCTTATCTTCTCTTTTTTCGACACTTCTTGATAATTGAGATAGTGCAATTACTGGGACTTCTAATTCAAGGGCAAGTGTTTTTAGTTTTCTTGATATTTCTGATACTTCTTGTTGCCTAGAACCGGCGTATTTTGAGGAAGAGTCTATTAGTTGCAAGTAATCAATTATTACAAGTCCAAGTCCTTCGCCTTGCGTTGAAAGACGGCGACATTTTGCAGCTATTTCACTAGCAGTTACTCCACCGGCATCGTGGAAAAATATATTTGTGTCGGCAAGTTGGCTCATAGCTTCATTAACTCTTTTCCAGTCATCATTTTCTAAGCGACCTGTCTGGAGTTTTTTGTTATCTATTTGTCCTAATGAACTTATCATTCTCAGTATTAATTGTTCGGCAGGCATTTCTAAGGAGAATATGGCAATATTTTTTTTGGTAGCTTTAGCTGCTCCAACGGCAACATTGAGGGCAAAGGCGGTTTTACCAACAGCAGGACGGGCGGCTATTATGACTAATTGAGTTGGATGTAAGCCTTCGGTCACATTATCTAAATCATAAAGTCCAGTTGTTAAGCCTGTTACTTTCCCTTTATTTTTGGCTAGTATTTCTAAATCTTCCTCGGTTTTGGTTAAAACGTCTTGAATTTTTCTAAATTCGGTTGCTCGACGAGTTTTTGACACATCTAAGATTTTCTTTTCGGCTTCTTCAACGGCTGCATTTACATCTACGTCAGAAGTATTTGCCTCCGTCACTATATTAGTTGCTACTTCTATCATTCTTCTTAGGGTATACTTTTCTAAAACTGTGTTTATATAATATTCAACATTGGCACCAGTAGCAACACTATCTATTATTTCGTTTAAGTATTCAACACCACCTACCTGAGATAGTATATTTCTTCCTATTAATTCGGCTGTTACGGTATTGATATCAACTGGTTTTTTATTATTATATAAATCGTCTATTACTTCAAATATTTTGGCATTGCTATCTAAGTAAAAGGCTTCTTTGGTTACTTCTTCGCATCCTTTTTGAAGAGAAGAGTAGGACCAAAAAAGGGAGCCTATTAATGATTTTTCGGCTTCAATGTTATTTGGTAATCCTTTATTCATAATTCACCTACTTTTGCTTTATTTGTAATTTTAGGGGAGCAATTACTTTTTTGTGTAATTCTATATTTATATTGTATTCTCCTAGGGTTGATAATGGTAAATCTAGTTTTATTTTTTTTCTATCTATATTGTATCCTTTTTCTTTTAATGCTCCTTCTATTTGTTTGGTTGAAATGGAACCAAATGTTTTGCCTTCTTTTCCTGCATTTAATGTGAATATTAGCTTTTCTTTGGATAGGCTTTCTTTTATCTTCGTTGCTTCTTTTATTTCTTCTTGTTCTTTTTCTTTATTTTTTTCTATTTCTTTATTTAGTATATCAGAACTTGTTTTGGTTTGCTTTACTGCATAGCCACGAGCTATTAGATAATTTGTTGCATATCCGTCTGATACTTCTTTTATTTCTCCTTTTTTTCCTTGACCTCTTAAATCTTTTATAAATATTACTTTCATAAGTATTACCTTCCTTTTCTTATATTATTATACTATATTTTCTTTGATAAGTCATTAGGTTTTATTATTTATTACTTGTTTTTTTCGTTGTTATTATTCCTGTATGGTGGAGTTATTTACAGTTTATGTTATTATTTTATTTAATATAATTTTGATTGACTACACTTTTAAATTGTGATAATATGTGAATAGAGGTGAATATATGAAGAAGAGTAATTCTTTAGTTTTTGCACTTATTTTTGCAGAACTTATATGTGTTATGGGGGGATTTTTGCTCGGTAAAATGGCTTATCAAATTAAGAACAAGAGCGATAATAATGGGGTTAATGTTGTAAATAATAATGATAATTATGCTGTTTTTGATAATTTTATAGCTGTACTTAAAGATGGTAAAGTTTATTATAATAATAGTAATGATAAGCATATTAGTGTTTATAGTGATAGTGATGTTGTTTCGGGATTTAATAGTTTTGATACAACAGAAAGAGTTATGAGAATTAAGACTTTTAATTTATCAAGTGGTGTTGATGCTAATATTTTTCTTATTTTAGAGAATGGAAGCGTTATGACAGTTAATAATAATTTTAATGGTTTAGAAACTTTTGAGGAACTTAGTGATTATAAAATTAGCGATATTACTAGTATGAAAATGAGTGCAGGAGAGGGATATACATTTAAAGTTATACTTAAAGATGGTAGTGAAAAGACAATAAAAAAATAACACAAAATTGTGTTATTTTATTTTGTTGTATATGGTATGAAGCCCATAAATCTTGCTAATTTTACTTGTTTTGCAACGTGTCTTTGATGTCTAGCACAAGTTCCAGTAAATCTTCTTGGTAACATTTTACCAGAGTCATTTATATATTTAGTAATTATTGGAACATCTTTATAATTTACGTCTTTACCCATACACATATGACAAACTTTTTTTCTTCTTCTTGGACGTTGTTCTGCCATAGTATCCTTCCTTTCTTAGAATGGTAAGTCATTGTCGCTTACATCTATTCTTTCACCAAAATTAGCAAATGGATCATTATCTACTGATACTGGTGTTGGGGTAGATGCCATTGTTGGTCCAGATACAGGAGTATTATTTGTTTCAAAGTCAAAGGGACTTGGTCCTGATGACGCATTTTGGGTAGTAGTTGTATTGGTACTATTTTTAGGGTCTAAAAATTGTACTGTAGATGCTACTACTTCGGTTACATATACTCTTCTGCCTTCGTTATTTTCATAATTTCTGGTTTGTATTCTTCCTTCAACAGCAACTTGACTTCCTTTTTTTAAATATTTTGCTACATTTTCGGCTTGTTTATCCCATACGTTTACTGAGATAAAATCGGCTTCTGGTCCAGCACCACTTTGGCTAGTTCTTCTATTTACAGCCACTGTTATTTGACATACAGCCATACCACTTGCTGTATTTCTTAGTTCTGGATCTCTTGTTAATCTTCCGATTAATATAACTCTGTTCATAATTCCTCCTACTTATCTAAATTTAAAACTAAATGTCTAACAACATTTTCGTCAATTTTAGCAATACGGTCAAATTCTTTAATTGAATTTTCTTCTTTTGTTTCAATGTTGTATAAGTAGTAGTATCCAGATTTTTGTTTCTTTATTTCATAAGCAAATTCTTTTTTACCTAATTCTTTAGATAGTGTTACTGTTGCTTTGTTTTGAGTTAATACTTTTTCTAATTTCTTAACTGTATCTTTTTGTAATTTCTCATCAATATCTGGTCTTATGATAAACATAATTTCATACTTTCTCATTTGTACACCTCCTTATGGTCTTATGGCCTTTTCAGGCAAGGAGCTTTCGCTCACGCATTATTATATCAAAGTTTTTTCTTAAAGTAAAGTTATTTTTGTAATTCTTTAAAATTTTCTTAATTCTCAGTGTAATGGACACTTTGAAAAATAGTGTCCATTACTTTGAAAAGTAACCTTCTTTAAAATTATCTATTACTTTATCGAAATATTTTATGGCATCTTCTACTACTTCTGGTTTACTTAAATCTACACCGGCTAATTTTAAAGAATCAAGGGGATTTTTTGTAATACCGCATTTTAGGAAGTCTATATATTTATTTGTTTGGTTTTTTGATATAATGTTCTCAACTATATAAACTGCCGCCGATAGGCCCGTTGCATATTTATATACATAAAAGTCATAATAGAAATGGGGAATTCTGGCCCACTCGTACTTTATTTCTTCATCTATTAAAGTGTCTTTGCCAAAGTATTTTTTGTTTAATTCGTAATATAGATTAGACATTTTTTCACTAGTTAGCACCTCATCTTTTTCGACTAAACTATAGGCCTGTTTTTCAAATTCTGCGAACATTGTTTGTCTATAAATAGTGGCTCTAAATAGTTCCATTAGGTTATTTAATATATATAGTTTTTCTTCTTTTGAAGTGCTAGTTTTGAGGAGATATTTGGCTAATAATAATTCGTTTACAGTTGATGCTACCTCGGCTACAAATATGGCATAGCCGCTATTTTGGTAGGGGTTATTGGTTCTGGAATAGTAGCTATGAACGGAATGGCCAAGTTCGTGGGCAAGAGTGGATACGTCATCGTATTTGTCTTGGTAATTTAATAGAATATATGGATATGTATCATAGCAACCACCGGAATAACCACCGGTTCTTTTTCCTTCATTGGGATATACGTCTATCCATTTTTGTTCGAAGGCTTTATCTAATATTTTTCTGTATTCAGGTCCTAGGGGTTCGAGGGCTTTTAATACTATTTCTTTTCCTTCTGCAAAGGGATATTTTTTATTATATTTTTCTACAAGGGGTGCATATACATCATAGAGATGTAGTGTATCTAGGTTTAATACTTTTTTTCTTAAATTGTAGTATTTATATATTGTTGGTAAATTTTTATTTATTGTATTTATTAAATTGTTATATATTTGAGGGTTTAATTCGTCAGGATAAAGGGCTGCTTCGAGGGATGATGGATACTTTCTTAATTTTGATATAACGGCATTTTCTTTTATGTGATTATAGAGTGTTGTTGCGTATGTGTTTGCGAATTGTTTATATGTTTTATATAGGGTTTTGAAGGCTTTTTCTCTAGTGGCCCTATCGGGACTTTCTATATATAATTTATAGTTTGTATCGTTTAATTTTACTTGCTTTCCATTTATTTCTATATTATCAAATTCCATATCGCTTTCTTTTAGTAGTTCATATATGTCTTCATTTTTACCTAGTAGGGATGAGATGGTTGATAAGATATTTTCTTCTGTTTTAGATAGGGTATGGGTTTTGTATCTAAATATATTTTTTAATGGGATTTGGTATTCTTTTAGGGACGGGTATTCTTTATACATTTTTTCTATTTCTTTATAGTCTTTTTCTAATATATTTGGTACGTAAAAATATGATAGAGTTGTAAATTTATCATCGAGGTTGATTATTTTTCCTCTTCTTGATGCGGATTTATTATTAGATGTATCTTCGTCATAAATGAGATTGGCATATACATATAGTTTAGTAATTTTTCGTGTTATTTCATTATAGGTTGTAATTGTTTTGTATAGATTTTCGGCACTTAATAGCATTGTATCTTTATGAGTGGCAAAAGTATCTACTAGTGCAGATACTTCCTTATATTCTTTATTAAATTCTTCTTCATTTTTATAGATAGGAGTTAAATCCCAAGTATAGTTTACATCGATTTCGTTTCTTTTCTTCATTTTTTTCTCCTTTACACATTAAATCTAAAGTGACATATATCTCCATCTTGCATTATATACTCTTTTCCTTCAAGACGCATTTTTCCATTTTCTTTTACATCTTTTTCACTACCACAGGAAACGAGATCATCATAACTCATTACCTCGGCTTTTATAAATCCTCTTTCGAAGTCTGAATGTATTATACCAGCACATTCTGGAGCTTTCATTCCTTTTGTAAAGGTCCAAGCTCTTACTTCATCTGGTCCTACTGTAAAGTAAGTGGCAAGTCCTAATAATTTGTATGTTTTCTTTATTAGTTTATCAAGACCGCTTTCTTCAATTTGTAATTCTTCTAAAAATAGTTGCTTTTCATCATCGGGTAATTCTACTAATTCACTTTCTATTTTAGCACATATCATAACTGTTTCGCTTTGTTCGTTTTCAGCATATTTTTTTACTTCTTCAACATATTTATTGGTTCCAGCTAAAATGTCTTCTTCGCCAACATTGGCTACATATATAATTGGTTTTAGGGTTATGAGATTAAAAGAGGATATTATTTTCTTTTCTTCTTCGTCCAAGCCTAGTTTACGAGCGGGAATATTTTTTTCAAGATTTTCTTTTATTCTTTCTAATAGTTCTATTTCTTTTAACTCATCTTTGTTTTTCGTCATTTGGGCTTTTTTTGATGTTTTGTTTAATCTATTTTGTATTATTTCTAGATCGGCTAAAATTAATTCAATGTTTATTACTTCGATATCTCTTATGGGATTTACGTCTCCGTCAACGTGTAATATATTTGTATCTTCAAAGCATCTAACTACTTCAACTACGGCATCTGTCTCTCTTATGTGGGAAAGGAATTTGTTTCCTAATCCTTCTCCTTGAGAGGCTCCTTTGACAAGTCCTGCTATATCTGTAAACTCGTAGGTTGTTGGTATTAATCTTTCAGGAACGTACATATTATTTAATACTTCCATTCTTTTATCTGGTACTGTTACTATTCCGACATTTGGATCTATTGTTGCAAAGGGATAGTTAGCAGCTAAGATATGTTTTTTTGTTATGGCATTAAATAATGTTGATTTTCCGACATTTGGTAATCCTATTATACCTGCTGTTAAACTCATTTTATCATCTTCTTTCTATAATGTTACATTTGTGTTTATTCCGATTGGAATACCTACTATGTAAAATCCTAATATTACTATAAACCAAAGTATGGTAAGAGCAATGGTATATGGAGCCATTAGGCTCATTGCATCTGTTATAGTTACGGTATCGTTTTTTCGTTTATCATATATTTGTAAAAATCCTATTAGTATTACGAAGTAGGTAAAGAGAGGGGTTATTCCTTTTAGGGAACTGTCAGCTGCTCTAAATACGGCACTTGCAAACTCTGGTGTTAAGGAACTTTGCATAAATAGGGGAACCATTACTGGTGCTATTATGGCCCATTTTGTACCGGCTGCAGGAACAAATATAGTTGATATTCCTATCATTATAAAGGATACTACGACAAGAAGTATTCCTGTTAATTGTAAATTTGATAATACTTCTGTAAGGGATGCTACTATAAATATTCCTATGTTAGTTTCTTTGAATATCATACAAAATTGAGATGCAAAGAATATTAGTACTATTAGGGAAGAAAATCCTTTTAGGTAGTAATTCATTCCTGATACTAGGTCTCGGCTGTTTTTTATTGTTCCTACTCTTAAGCCGTATATAAGTCCTTCTACGACTAAGAAGGCACTAGCTAGAAATACTACACCTTGCTTAAAATAAGAGTTGTCTCCAAATAGTTGGTCTACATATAAATTGTCTTTTAAATATAGGAATAGTCCGGATAATGGTAGACCTGGTATGATACAGTATATTAATACCATAAGAATTACTATACCTACTAATAGGGAAATTATTACTCCTTTTTTTTCTTTCTTAGTGATTATATGTTCTCTATCGGGATCTTCTTCATCAAAATTGTATCTTCCTAATTTTGGTATTATATATTTTTCCGTAACAAGCATTCCTATATAAGCGATAAGGAGAGTGCATACTATCATTAAAAATATGTTTCCTTGAAGGTGAACTTTATAACTGGGATCTAATATGGCTGCTGATGCTTTACTGTATTTAAGAAGGGTACTATCTAAACCGTTTACAACGATGTTGGCTCCATAACCAAAGGTTATACCTGCAAAAGACGCACATATTCCAGCAGATGGATGTCTTCCTAAATTTAGAAATAGTATGGCTGCAAGGGGGATAATTATTACGTACCCTACTTCAAAAAACATTGAGGAAAGGACACCTACTAAAACTACTAAAAATGTTATTAATTTTCTTGATACTTTAGGGCTTATCATTCTAAATAATGAATTTAAAAAGCCTGATTTATATGCAACTCCCACACCAAGAAGACCTATTATTAAGTTCCCTAAGGGAGCAAAATTAAGGAAATTTGTTAACATATTACTAATTAAGTATTGAATACCTGTCCTATTAAAGAGATTATTTATTACTATTCTTTGTGTTTCGAGGTCACCGGTTACGGCATTGGCAGAATAATAACTGGTTTCTAAGTTAAGAATTCCTCCTATACTACTTACTATCATTACTATAAATGTTAATATTAGAAACACTAGAGCAGGGTGTAATCTAAATTCTTTTTTCTTTTTCATTCTTGTACCACCTTTTTAATTTTCTTATTTAATTCTATTCTATCTAGCATTACTATGTGTCCACACTCTTTGCATTTTAGTTTGATATCAACTCCTAGTCGTATGATTTCAAATATATTATTGCCACAGGGATGTGTTTTTTTTAATTCAATAATACTTCCTATTTTATAATTGTTCATAAATCACCAACCTAAATTAATTTTACCAAATTCCTTTTAAAAAGTCCATAGTAGGAAACAAAAAATATTAATTAGTTAAATAAAAGAACTTTAACGATATTTAGTAAAGTTCTATGTAAAATATATACAGTTTTTTTATTTCTGCAATGTTTATTTTACAGTTTTGGATTTTCTGCAACTATTCTCTTTCTAAATAGTCTTTTCCTTTAAATGGTTCGTCTGTTAAGAGGTGTGGGAAATTTTGTTGTTTTAGGACTTCATATACGCCAACAGCTACGCAATTGGAAAGATTTAGACTTCTAACTCCATCTGTCGTGGGTATTCTTATGCAGTTTTCTATATGTCCTTTTAATATTTCTTTTGGAATGCCAGTACTTTCTTTACCAAATATTAAATATATTTGGTTGGTTGTTTTACTAAAATTGAATTTATCGGGAGATTTGTGTCCATATCTTGTAAAGTAATAGTATTCTCCTTGATTTTGGCTTAAAAAGTCTTCATAATCGTCATATAATTTGTATTTTACTTTGTCTATATAGCCGGCACCGCTTCGTTTTAATCTTTTTTCGTCAAAAATGAAACCGAAGGGTCTTATTAAATGAAGTGTAGCATCGAAGGCAACAGCAGTCCTCATTATATTTCCGGTATTTTCGGGAATTTCGGGTTCGTATAATACAATATTTATCATAAGTCGCTTACTCCTTTACTAATTAGAAAGGCAATTGTTTTATCAGCACTATAACCATTTTCTTTAATGTTATATATGCTTTCTAGGGTACCATTTTTAAATACTAAGATACAGGGTACTGTATTTTCTGATAGTCCGTATTTTAGGTTTTTATTATTATTTAATATACTAGTTACATTCATATATAGTATCTTATTTTTTATTTGTTCACGAGATAGGTCTTTTTTGAATTCTTTTTCAAAAGTAGTTATGTTATCATCATTAACTTTTGACACATATACGTATACTTTTTCGTTTTCTAAGATATAATTGTTTATTTCATTATAATTTACAACATTAACATATCCTTCCATAACACTTGTTTTTGCTTGATGGGTATTGTAAGCAGAATACCACATATAAAAATAATATAGGAGGGCGATTGTTATAATAAAGACAAGTACCAATATAAAATAGTTTTTCTTCGGAATTTTTCTCATATTTCACCACTTTCTATTTATATTTTAGCAGTATTTTTATATTTTGTAAAGTTTTTTGAGGGAATTGTGCTATAATAAGCTATATGTAAATGAGGTGGTTTTATGAAGAATTATTATAAAAATTTATTTTTGGAAATGGTAGATAATTTTGAAGAAAAAAAGAGTATTTTACTTCATAGTTGTTGTGGTCCTTGTAGTAGTTATGTTATTGAATATCTTAGTAATTGGTTTAATATTACTGTTTTATATTACAATCCTAATATTAGTCCAGAAGAGGAATATTTAAAAAGGAAAGAAGAACAAATTAGATTAATTAATGAGCTAGGAAAAGCAAATTTTTTGGACTGTGATTATGATAATGTTTTTTTTGAAAGGGTAGTCAAGGGTGTTGAAAATGAAAAAGAGGGGGGAAAAAGATGTAGTAGATGTTTTCGAATTAGACTAGAAAAGTGTGCCAAAGTTGCTAAGGAAATGGGATTTGACTTTTTTTGTAGTACTCTTACCGTTAGTCCTTATAAAAATGCTGATATTATTAATAAAATAGGTAATAGTATGGGAGAGATGTATGGAGTGAAGTGGTTATTTAGTGATTTTAAGAAAGATAATGGTTATAAGCAAAGTATTGAACTTTCGAAGAAGTATAATCTTTATAGGCAAGATTACTGTGGTTGTAAATATTCTAAGAGAAAAGAGACTGATAATTAATCTGTCTCTTATATTTTACCTGTTATTTTTAAGTAATTAACAGCTTCGTAAACTGCAAATCCACAAGCAGCTAAGAATATTATAATGAATAATATAGGAACAAACTTACTTTTTATATGTCCAGAATTATTTGGTGTATCTGTAATTACATTAGGTATTGTTTGCTTAGGTATATTTGTTTCATTTAGTGTTGAATTGTCTAACACATTATTTAAAGCATTTTGTAAATTTGTCTCTTTATTAGCATCGAAGGTTGGAACTTCGGCTACTTTTGAATTTACATCTATTTCATCAATAGTAGGAACTTTGTTTAAGTCAAAAAATGTATTTTCACTTACTTGTGGAAATGTAGCTGTTTTTTCTAGTTCCGGTTCTATTTTAACTGGCTCTAGTGGTTTTATTTCTGGTTGTGTAAAAGTTGGTGTTGGCCCTATTGGGGGTAGGGGTTCTGGAGTTGGTGTAGAAGTTTTTACTAAATCTTTAAAACTTTTTAGATTTTCTATTAGTTCTACAGCTTCGCTAATTACTTCTTTTTTGGCTGTTGCAACATAAGTATTTCGTACGTTTATATTTTGAATGTTTGTTATATTCATTTCTTCTGGTACTACTATCACATTATCTAACCCTATTTTTATTTTATCTGGTTTTAATGCTAATAGTATTTTTTTATTATTATAGAAATTTACTATTTTGGGAATGCCCACCTTTGATAGGGTTAAGACTGAATTTGTCATATTTACATTACTTGGGTTTACTATTGCATTTCCTTCTAATTTTAGTGCTAAGCTTTCTTGTTTCATCTTTTCACCTCTTATTCTGCCCCTAATTTTATTATGTGTTTAACTAATTCATTTATTTTTTGTTTTTCTTCGGGATTTTGGATATCTTCTAAATTACCATTTACTAGTTTTGATACGAATATGTTGCTTGTTTGTGCATCTCTATCTATTGTATATACTAGGTAATTTACCTGATTTTCTTCTATTTTTGTAATTATTGTTGCTTCTCTTTCGATGCCATTTTCATCTCTTACTTTAAATTTATTCATAGTTTTCCTCCTTTATTTACTTTCCTTTACTATAAGATAATGATAACATAGGTATGAATAAAAATCAAGTAATTAAGAAAAAAACTCTATAAAAGAGTTATATTTTACGGTAAAATCCATTCACCTTACCTATAATCATATCATTTGATATTATATTTATATTTATGGTTTGATACTTGGGGTTCATTGCTTGTAGTATTATTCCTTTGGGATATTTGTATAATCTTCTTATAGTAAGAACACCTGGTTTGATGGCTACGATTATATCATCTCCGTTAGCGTACTCGTTTTTTATATCAAAGTATACTTTATCGTTTTTCAAATATATAGGGGACATTGAGTCATCTTGCACTTTTATGGCTAAGTCTGTTTTTACTAGAGAATTGTATTCACAATTTTTGTATGTTTCTAGTAACTTTTCCATTTCTCTTGTTAATCCTTGTTCAGAATTTAAACTTTTTATATAATTTTTTACTATTTTTTGATTTATCTTACTTTGTTCTTCGTCGGTGGTGGTTGCTTCTTCAAAGATTTTGGTATCTACTTTAAATACATTGCATATTTCAAATAGTATATCATAGGGAATATTTAGGGTTCCATTTTCGTACTTGTGTAGGGTTTGTCTATTTTTTTTATGGTTTATAGCTGCGGATAAATCTTCTAATGAGTAGTGATATTTTTCTCTATTTTCTTTCATTATTTTACTTACTAGTGGTTTTAATTCATCACTTACAAGCCATTTTTTTGATGTTCTCATTTTTCTACCTCTCTTTACTTATTATATATAAAGGAACTGTTTCAATAGTGTTTATTAATATTCTTACTCCACTTGTAATTATTATGGAACCGACTAGGGTTTCTAATGGTAAGTATATGTGTGACGATAGGAGAAAGAATATCAATGTATATACAAACTGAACTATTATTCCTGATAATATGTTACTTATCCATATTTTATTTTTTGCTCTTCTAAGAAAGTAATATAGTTTTATATTTAATATTAAACTTGTTAAAAGGGCAATGGTGGAACTTGCAAATATTTTTAGATTATTTCCAAATATTTGATTAAATGATGTATTTATATAACTTGGTGATAAACTACTTATTGACAAAATGATGTAGCTGAATACTGATACTAACCATATTAACCATAATTCTTGCATTGCTTTTTCTTTGCCTTGATTTTGTAGTATTATATTTATAATTATAAAGATAGAAACGCCTGATATTAGAGATATTGGTATTGGAAGGGCAAAGATGGATACTTCTTTTAGAGGAAGAATGGTTCCTAAGATGGTATATGTGACAAGTAATATTTGTAAGCCATCATATTTTTGTTTTTTATATACTACTAAAGTTATTATTATTGTTGTTATAAGGGTGAAAATAAATATTATTGTATTCATTCTATCACCTTCTTTTTGTTTATTAAGTGCATCATAGATGGATATGTTATTAGGGTTATTAGTAATCCAGAGAAATAGGTTATTATACTTAATTTGAAGGTTTCAAATGGATTTAATAAACCTATATATGATATGTTTATCATAAGTACTACTGATATTAGGGATACTATGAGATAATTAATCATTATAGTTATAAATTTATTTTCATACATTTTATCTAATTTTGGTAATAGTTTTGTTGATAATTCTAAAGAAATTATGTGCATAAGGGGATATGTTATTAACAGTACATAATTATTTAAAAATGTTTTTTCTATATCTAGTGCATATAAATTTGTTTCAATGGGATTGTATAAACAACTTAGTATGATGTATATAGTGGCACTAATAAATGTTACTATTGTATAATTTCTTACCTTGGTTTTCTTTTCAAGGGGATGTTTCTTCTTTAGTATGTATATTATTTCTAATATAATGGGATATATTATTATGCTAGTATTTATATTGCTTCCTAAAAGGCTTGTTATCTTAAATGATGCTAAGTATGATATTAGTGATAGAGTAGTAATTGACAAGTATAAGCCTTTTTTTTCATAAAAGTGGTGCATAGTTGATACAAAGAATACACATACAATTATGTTTATTAAAATTATTATTTCAATCATATTTTACTCCTTTTTTATGTATTTATTATATCATTTTTTTATTTAAGATACAAGAAAAAACAGAATTTTAGTTTCTGTTTTGGGATTTTAGCATATCACAAAAGGCTTCAATTCTTGTCTCTAATCCAAGGTCTGTACTTGAAGTGTCGAAGGTTAAAAACATTACTGGTATTTTATAATCTTTGGAAACTTTACTAATTATGGGCATTGCATTTATTTCTGGTGTACAGCCAAAGCTTTTAATATGAATTATACCATCATATTTTTGGGCTAGTAGTTTGGTTAAAATTATATTTTCGGTAGCATCTGCACCTAAGTGATACTTGACATATTCTTTTCCTTTTTTGGCAAGGTGTTTTTGATAATATTTTTTTGTTATCATTAAATATGTTATGTTTGTATTTCTAAATATTGAGATGTTTTGTTTGATTAGCATTTCTTCGAGTTTACTAGAGGCTTCACTTTCCATTAGGGTATAGAGTTCGCCAATTAGTGCAATTTTTAATGGTTTGGCTTTTTTATCTATGGGTTCTTTTTTTAGTTTTTTGTAAGTTTTTATATTGTATAATAGGTTAGTAAAGATTGTTTGGGGGGTATTTATATTATTATAGTACTTCTTTTCTATTATTTTTAATCTTTCTTTATTTATTATTTTGGCTTTATTTTTTCTTATATAGTTTTCTATTTTGTCCATATATACTACTTTTATTAAGAGTATAATACCGTAATATAAACACTTGAATACATTTGTTTGGGGATTTACTTCTTTTATAAACTGATATACTTTTATGGGAGAAATGCTATTATTTTTAATAAAGTTTTTAAATTCAAATTTATATCCTAAATCTTTTAAGATTTGTTCTTGCAATTCTGCATAATAACCGTACCTGCAACCTCCACCTCCTTGAAGAAGAATGGTTGCTCCGTTATCTAAGGCTTCGATGTAATTTCCTAAATTGTATTTAAAGGGAGCACAAACAAAATCAGGGCTATATTTTGTCCCTAATTCTTTAGTATTATTGGTAATATTGGGGGGAACAAGGATATTTTGCTTAGTGGTTTTTTCTAAAAAAGAGGATATAGGAATATGGTAATTTCCTAATCGTGGAAAGGAAATTGTTTGTTTCAATTTGAGCCTCCTTCCAAAATATCGATAAAGCTTTCTAGTCTAGTTACAAGTCCTGTTTCACTACCTAGTTCGTCAATAATAATGTTTAATTTGGGAACGTTGGTTATTTTTCTTATCATTAATTCATTAACTAGAGAATCTAGTCCACAGGGGAAACTTGATATAAATATAATTCCGGATATGCTATTTTTGTAATAATTAATGGCCCCAACTAAATTTTTGGAATCTGACCAATAAAGAGTAGGGGATAGTTCTTTATAGTACTCACGTGATATTTTTTCGTTTAATCTATCTGCATATAATATGTCTATTTTATTTTTATTTAGATATGTTATTATTTCTCCACAAAGGTATTTGTCGTATATTATATAGGGATGGGCTACGAGGAGGATTTTTTTAGTAGTTTTTGATAAGATATGGTGCTGATTGGTTTCTAGTTCTTTTATATAGTTTTTTTGTTTTGTGGTGGCTTTATAATATGAATATATTACTTTGAAGGGATTTTTATTTAGTTTTAATCCTAATTTTAGTAATGATATGGTTTTATAATGATTATTTAAATGGTCAACATTGTAGAATAAAATATTTGCAGATGGATAGGCTGTTTTGATATCGTCGTAAAGGGCTTCAAACTTGGAGCATACTCTTTCATTTTTGCCATAGTTTGATATTCTTGGTATTAATATATAGTCGCATTTGTTTATTAAATCGTGGACATGACCAGTGTATATTTTGAATGCTAAACAGGCTTCATCAGGAGAATTTTTTAACCCGTTTTGGAGTATTTCTTTATTGGTTTCGGGACTTACAACAATATTACATCCTAAGTATTTTAAATAGATTTTCCATAAAATATTGTACTTATAATAAAGGAGTGCTCGGGGCAATCCTACCTTAATTTTTGTTTTCATTTTTCACCTATTATAAAATATGTATGGGTTCCTCAAATATGAAAAAAAGAATAAGGTTATTATTCTTCGTTTAGTTCATCTTCGGTTACAATAGATAGGTCTCCTAATTCATCATCATAATCGGCATCGCTGGTTCCTTCATAGTCATCTTCTTCCTCTTCTTCGGGAACTATGTCGTTTTCATCATCAGAAGTATCTTCGTAAACATCGTCATCTTTTTCTTCATATATTTCATCGATATCTATTTTAACTGTATGATTAGATTTTAAATCCCATTTTCCATCACTTAGAAGTATAAATTCTTTGGATGTTGTTAATGTTTCAAAGAAATCTCCTATTTTATTTTGATATTCTTCTTCGGGTAAGTCTAATAAATTGCATACTTCTTTAAAAAGTTCAGCAGTGGTTAGTGTTTGTTTATTTTCCTTTAAATATAGTTCGGCTATTTTACCATAAGATAATTGTTCTAAATCTTCTTTTTTCATTTTATTTAATTTCATATTTTTCCTCCTACATACGTTCTCTTGGCAATATACCTAATAATTGTAAAGCATTATTTAATACTATTTTAATAGCTTTAATAAATATTATTCTTTCTTTTGTGTATATTGCGTCATTTTCATCAATTATTTTTTCACTATTATAATATGAATGGAAAAGAGTTGCTAAATCATAAGCATACAGTGCTATTAAATGTGGTAATTTCTTTGTTGCGGCAGAAACAACTACATCTTCAAATTCATATAATTTATTTAGTATATTATATATTAGTGGGGTATTTAGTGTTGTGAAAGTGCCTATTTGTGGTAATTCTTTACCATAATTGCTTAAAATAGAACTTATTCTCGCATTTGCGTATTCTATATAAAATAGTGGGTTATTCATATCTTCTGATGCGGCAAGGGATAGATTAAAATCCATTTGGCTATCAAGGGATTTGGAAGAGAAGAAATATCTTACTCTATTTACACCTAAATCATCTATAAGATCTGTTAAGGTTATGGTTTTTCCAGTTCTCTTTGATATTTTTACTTCTTCACCGTCTTTGATTAATCTTACCATTTGTAATATTTTTATGTCTAGCTTAGAGGCATCTTTTTCTAGTATTTCTAATGAGGCTTTTAATCTATTAATATAGCCGTGATGGTCAGATCCTAAGACGTCAATTAGTTCGTCAAAACCTCTATCTAATTTATTAACGTGATAAGCGATATCGGGAAGTAAGTATGTGTAAGCTCCATCGTGTTTTATTAATACTCTGTCTTTTTCATCGCCATAATCGGTTGTTTTTAACCATAGAGCACCATCTTCTATATAGCATTTGCCACTTTTCTGAAGTTTAGAAAGAGTATCATCAACTAGTGATCTATCGTAAAGAGATTTTTCGCTTGTAAAGACATCAAAATTAACTCTATACTCATCTAATACTTTTTTTATTTGAGACATTAATATGTCTAATCCTATTTGTTTAAAGTATTCTATATCTTCATTTAGTTTTTGATTACCGTTTTCTTCATAAATTCCTTTAGCAATCATTATGATTTCTTTACCGTGGTATCCATCTTCAGGAAGGTTACAAGGAAGACCACATATTTCCTTATATCTTTCTTTTATTGATATACCTAAGTTGTTCATTTGATTACCAGCATCGTTTATATAGTATTCTTTAGTTATATCATATCCTGAAAATGTCATTATGCGAGCGAGGTTATCGCCGTAAGTTGCTCCACGACCGTGACCTACGTGAAGATATCCGGTTGGGTTAGCACTTACAAATTCTATATTTACTTTTTTGCCGTGGCCGGTATTGTTTTTTCCATAATCTCTATCTTTACTTATAATATCGTTTAATTTAGATAATAGATAATCATTATCTATACGGAAGTTGATAAAACCTGGGAGAGCTATTTCAGCCACTCCTAAATCGCCTAGTTCTATGACTTCGACAATTTGCTTAGCAGTATCCATTGGTTTTTGACCTAGTTTTTTGGTTAGAACCATTGCTATGTTGGTAGAATAATCTCCTTTGGTTTTATCTTTTGGTATTTCAATTATTATATTTTCTTCGTCAATATTAAGTTTATTTAGAGCTAATTTTATTTTTTCTTTTATTTCATTTTTTATACTCATAACTCGTCCTCCAATTGTATTTTTAATTCATATTCTGTATTATTATCTACAATAGTATAGAATATATTTATATCATTTTCGGTTATTTTAAGGTTGGTTGTTTTGATAGGAATATTTACACATAAATTATTTTCTAATAATTTAACTGCTATTTCTGTTTCGAGATTTTCACAGAAGGTAAAATATATTTCTTTTTCACTGTCTTTTCTAACAAAAATAGTGCTATCATTATTTATTTGTAATTTGTTTTGTGTGCTATCCCATAAAAACATTATTTCTTTATCAGTTTTAATGGCAGTGGTGTTTATTTTCGTTTGCTCATTTTCAGTTATATTTTTAATATATCCTTTTAACTGTTTTTTTATAATTGCACCTCCAAAATAATTCAATTGTAATTTTAGCATAAGTTTATTAAATTGTAAACATATTTTATTCTTTTTTTCTAATAATAATTATAGATGTAAAAAAATTTGGAGATGAGGAGTGTATGAAGATTATAAAAAAAGTGTTAAAGTTTGGTTTAGTTATCTTGATTTTGTTTGTTTTATGTAATGTTTCTTTGTATGTTTATTGTTTATTAACTCCTAAACCTTCTATTAATAAAGAACAGTCTTATTATTTATATGATAATACTAATGAACTTATCTTTAATAATAATAAGGATTGGATTAAACTGGATAATATTAGTAAGGATTTAGTTGAGGCGACTATTAGTACAGAGGATAAGAATTTTTATCATCACTTTGGATTTGATTATTTGCGAATTGTTAAGGCGTTTTTTACCAATATTATAAATGGGAATTTATCAGAGGGAGCTAGTACTATTACTATGCAGTATGCAAGAAATTTATTTTTAACACACGAAAAGACTTGGTCGAGGAAAATGCAAGAAGCGTTATTGGCTTTTGAACTGGAAACTCATTATAGTAAGGATGAGATTTTGGAGGGATATCTTAATACTATTAATTATGGGGGAGTGTTTGGTATAGAGAATGCTAGTAAATATTATTTTAATAAGAGTGCTAGTGACCTTACGATTGGGGAGGCATCTATGCTAGCTGGTATTCCGCAATCTCCTAGTAATAATAACCCGTTAAATAACCCCGATAGGGCCAAAAAAAGACAAGGGACAGTACTGAAACTTATGGTTAAAAATGGGGATATTAGTGAAAAAAGGGTCGAGACGGCTTTGAGCGAAAATTTGACGTATTACGGGAAAATGAACGATAATGACCTTTCGAGTGTGATGTATTTTAAGGACGCGGTAATTAGTGAACTTAAGGGGATTGGGACTATTCCGAAGAGCCTGATTGAGACGGGTGGACTACGTGTTTATACGACGCTTGATATGGAGGCACAGGGTAATTTGGAGAAAGCGAGTTTGGAATATATGGGAGATAATGAGCTCGAGGTATCGGGGGTTATGGTAAATCCTAAAAATGGAGAAGTTATGGCTCTTTTAGGGGGCAAGGATTATAATAAAAGTCAGTTTAACAGGGCTACCCAATCTAAGAGGCAAGTGGGGAGTGTGATGAAACCTATTTTGTATTATACGGCTTTGGAGAGTGGCTTTACGGCTTCGAGTAATTTTACGAGTGAAAGGACTACATTTAATTTATCTAATAATTTTGTGTATACACCTAAGAATTTTAATGATATGTATGCTAATGGGCCGATATCGATGGGGGCGGCGATTAGTTATTCTGATAATGTTTATGCAGTTAAAACGCATTTGTTCTTGGGAGAGGATGCTCTTGTTAATATGGCGAGTAGGTTAGGGATCAGTAGTAATCTTAAACCGGTAGCATCGCTTGCTCTGGGAACTAGTGAGATTAGTGTTATTGATATGGTGCAAGCTTATAGTGTTTTTGCTAATAGTGGTAATAGGAATATTAATCATTTTATTAGGAAAGTAGAGGATAGTAAGGGGAATGTTATTTATGAGTATAAGGATAGGGAGGAGGTTATTCTTAATTCTAGTTTAGTGTTTATATTGAATGAGATGCTGACTTATACTTATGATAATGATTTTATTGATTATAATTATCCTACGGTTATTAGTTTGCTTCCAAAGATTACTCATAAATATGCTATTAAAACGGGGACTATGGATACGGATAAGTGGATTATTGGTTATAATAGTGATGCGGTATTGGGGATTTGGATTGGGTATGATGATAATAGGAAACTTACAAATGATGGGGGTGTGCATAAGAGTATTTGGATTGATACTATGGAGGGTTATTTTAGGAATAGGGAAAGTGGATGGTATGATATTCCTGATAATGTTGTTGGAGTGGTTGTTAATCCGATTACGGGAATGGTTAGTAAAGAGGGAGATAAGCATAAGAAATTGTTCTATTATATTAAGGGGACAGAGCCCTACGGGGACAGTTACGAGAAGGGACTTGATGAAGTGTTTAAGGAAAGTACGGAGAGTGGCAATAGTACGGAAAGTGGAGAAGGGGAGGCAGAATAAAAGAGTATGTGGTTCATACTCTATTTTTGTATTTTTATAGTTATTATGTATTCGTTTCCGTTATCGTTTTCTTCAGTTAGGACTTTGAAGCCCATACTTTCAAGGGTTGTTATGAACGTTCTGGTATTGTTAATGGCTGGAGTTATATCTACTAGAGATGGGGTTTCAACAGGAATATTTGGCTCAGGAGTTGGGGTATTTATGTTTGGCATTGCTGGGGTTGATGGTTCAACTCTAAAATCGGGGATGGGATTTTCAATAGGTGCAGCCATATTATTTACTCCCGTAGGGTTCATTTCATTATTTATTGGGTTAATTGGCCCGTTATTTATTGGAGCGGGATTTACTTGGGGTTGATTTATTCCAAAATTGTTTACAGGACCTATATTGTTATCAAAGGTTGGAACTGACTGCTGCATATTTACGGGTTGTTCGGCAATAGGCGGAGTATTGAGATTGAAATTATTATTAACGGGATTGGTTGGTGGGGTCATATTTAATCCAAAATCGGGGATTGGATTTGGTGCTGGTGTTGGCATAGCAGGGCCACTTGGGGTATTGGCCATAAAGTTTTGGTTAAAGTTTGGTACTTCTGGTGCTGGTGCTTGCATATTATTTGGCACGTTCATATTTACTGGGGCTTCATCAAATGAAGGGAAGAACCTTGCATCGTTATTTGTATTCATATTTGGGTTCATCATTGGTTCTTGGGGTTGGTTTGGCACGTTGTTTTGTGCTACTTGGTTTAGTGAATTCATATCCATATTTGTTTCCTCTTTCTTTTCTTTTATTATTTGATCATTGTCATTAAATAGGGTAGAGCTTGTGTCTACTAGTTCTAAATCATTTAATGCTGACTTTATGCTTAAATTTTCGTTATTTAAGTCACTTAAACTTACGGTGTCAGTATTATGGGGAATTTCTAGTTCGGGGTAACTATCAATATTTTCATCTATTAGATTGAGATTTGATACATAGGTATTTGTATCTTTGACTGGTAAGCGTTCTTTTATTATTTTGTTTAATATTTCTACTTGTTTATCTTTATCTTTTATTTTTAGGAGTATTTTGGCGTGTCCTTCGGATATTAGATTATTTAGTAGGGCATTTTGCACTTCAGGAGCGAGAGAAAGTTATTTTAATTTGTTATTTATTATACTTTCATCTTTGCCTACTTGTTTAGATATATCAGAAATATTTAGATTATTTTCTTCTTGGAGTTTGCGATATGATTTTGCTTCTTCTATTGGTGATAGTTCTTGTCTTTGCATATTTTCTGTTAATGTTAATTCGGCCATTTCTTTATCGTCTATATTTACTATAATGGCTGGAACTTGTCTAAATCCAGCTAGTAAACAGGCCTCGTACCTACGACCACCGACTACGATTTCATACATATTTCCTACTTGTCTTAGAATTATTGGTTGTATCATTCCGTGTTTACGGATTGATGTGGCCAAGCTTTCTAATTTATTTCGGTCAACATTATCTCTTGGTTGGTAGCGATTAGGCATTATTTGTTCTACATTAACATTTATTACTTCTTTACCTGTCAACATAAAATTCCCTCTCTTCATTCTTTTCCTATTCTATGTTCATTTTACTATATATTGAAAAATAATTCAATATATTTTTGTTATTTTATGTTTTTTTGACATTTTTCGACGTAAAAAGTTGACCTTGAAATGAGGTCAACTCTTTTATAGGCTTCTTTTTTTGATTTCGTTATAATTTCTTGGATACTTAGGGTCGGTTATTTCTTGTTTTTGATATTTTAGGATTGTTCTGGTACTTTGTTCATAGGGTAACTTAAATATTATTTTATCTATTAGTTTTATTCTTAATTTTGTATAGTATGTTTCGATATTGGTTATTTCGTTTTCGATATTTCCTTTAAGGGGAATAAAGTAGCCTTCTTTTTTTACAAGGGGAATAGAGAGTTCAAGAAGAATTTTTAGGGGAGCTACGGCCCTGCAAGTTACTATATCGTACTTTTCACGATTGGTTTGGGCATAAATTTCTATTCTATTGTTTATAACAGTTACGTTTTTTAAACCTAGTTCTGCTACTACTAATGATAGGAAATGGCATTTTTTGGCGGTTGCATCTATTAGGGTTAATTTTAGTTCCGGAAACATTATTTTTAGTACTACTCCTGGAAAACCGGCTCCGGCTCCTACATCACAGATGTTTTGGGTGTTTAAGTTTATTAATTTTGTTATTGTTAGGCTATCATAAAAGTGTTTTAGATAGACATCTTTTTCTTCTGTTATTGCTGTTAGGTTATATTTTTTATTTTCTTCTTTTAGTAATTTGTAATATTTATCTAGTTGGTTTAATTTTTCCTCAGTAACTGGGATGTTTATTTTTTTTAATTCTTCTATAAATTTTTCTTTATTCATTGTAATCCTTTCTAAGGTATATCATAAGTATTGATATATCGGCGGGATTTACGCCACTTATTCTTAATGCTTGGGCAAGTGTTGTTGGTTTAACTTCTTTCAGTTTTTGTTTTGCCTCACTTGCTAGATTTTTGATTTTATCATAATCTATATCTTCTGGTATTTTTTTATTTTCTAATTTTTCATAATCAATTATTTCTTTATTTACTTTCTTTATATACCCTTCATACTTATTGTTTATTTCAACTTGTTCTTTTATAGTGTATTCATAATTATCAAGATTT
>SAMEA104315424__coassemble_344_pt1 | contig 73792 bp, 68 predicted proteins | sample SAMEA104315424__metabat2_high_PE_039 | metagenome-assembled genome bin SAMEA104315424 (sample SAMEA104315424) | gut metagenome | biome: Monkey gut; feature: monkey-associated habitat; material: faeces | place: China | collected 2013
AATAATTACTATATTATTATACATCAATTAGCACCTCTGTGCAAATAATGATTTTCTTTTTATAATACTAGTAAGTTTGATTTAAAAGAATTATTAAATGATGCAGATCATATTGCAAATAATTTTAAATCATATATAAAAGGATTTTCTCCTAATGTAAAAGAAATAATAGACAATTTATCGTTTGAAAAAGAAATTGATAAAATGGATAAAAATAATAGATTGCTTGGTGTAATTAAGGAATTTTCTAATTTAGATTTAAATCCTGAAACTGTTGATAATCATAAAATGGGATATATATTTGAAGACATAATTAGAAGATTTTCAGAAAATGCTGAAGCTGGTGATCATTTTACTCCTAGAGAAGTTATTAAATTAATGGTAGATATTTTACTTTCTGAAGGTTGTGACGACTTAATGGCAGCGGGTAAAGCAATTACTATATTGGATGCAGCTTGTGGAACTGGTGGTATGTTAAGTACTGCGAGGGAAACAATTATAAAAATGAATCCGGATGCAGATGTCCAATTATTTGGACAGGAAGTTAATCCAGAATCGTATGCAATATGTTTAGCAGACATGATGATAAAAGGACAAAGTGCTAAAAATATACGATTTCAAGATACAATGATTAAAGATTGTTTTAAAGCTACATTAAATGAACGTGAACAAAAAATGAGATTTGTTATTATGAACCCACCATTTGGACAACCCTGGGGTGGAAAAGATGCTGCTGAAGGTGTAGAAGCTGCTGTTAAAGAGGAATATAAATTAGGATTTAAAGGAAGATTTGGAGCCGGACTTCCAGCAACAGGAGATATGCAATTATTATTTATGCAACATGCAATATCAAAATTAGCTGACAATGGTAAAGCAGCAATTATTACAAATGGTTCACCGTTATTTTCAGGAGGAACATCATCTGGTGAAAGTCAAATAAGAAGATGGATGATTGAAGAAGATTTAATTGAATCAATAATAGCATTACCAACAGATTTATTTTATAATACGGGTATTGGAATTTATATTTTTATACTTTCTAAACAAGATATTAAGAGACCTGAAAGAAGAAATAAAATTCAGTTAATAAATGCTACAGGTGAAAAATTTTGGACTCCATTAAGAACATCACTTGGAAAAAAGAGAAAAGAATTATTACCAAAACAAATTGAAAAAATTGTTAATATTTATGCTGATTTTAAAGAAAACAAGTATAGTAAAATCTTTAATAAAGAAGAATTTTTATATAAAGAATATGCAGTTTATCAACCATTACAAAGAAGTTATGCCATAAATGATGAAAGGATAGAAAATTTAAGAAATAGTGGAACATTTGATAAATTCTACAACCAAGATAAAGTAGATGAAATTCAAATGTTAGATCCAATTCCTTCAAAAGAACAAAAAGAGTTAGATAAATATTTGAATAATAAAGCTACATATGATTTAATATTTAATCTTTTGAACAATAATAAAACAGATAAAATATATAAAAATGAAAAAGATTTTTTCTATGTCTTAAAAGAAATTTTTAATAATACAGAAGTAAATAAAAGTTTAATTGATAAAATAGCAGATGGTCTATCTGTTATGGATAAAACAGCAGAAATTCATAAAGACAAAAATGGAAATACTATTTGGGATAAATCAACAAAAGATATAGAAATTGTTAAATATACTAAAGATATTAATGAATATATGAAAGAAGAGGTATTACCACATGTTCCTGATGCTAAAGCTTTCTTTGAAGAAGATATGAATGATAAAAATCCAGTTATAAAAACAGGTGCTGAAATTCCATTTACAAGATATTTTTATGAATATAAAGAACCAGAAAAATCTGATGATTTAGAAAAGCAATTTTTAGAAATTGAATCTTCATTAAATAAAAGAATAGAAGATTTATTTAAGGAGATATAATTATGTCAAAAATGAAATATAGTGAAGTTGAATGGATAGGAGATATTCCTGATGAATGGTCTTTAAATAAGTTAAGATACATTTATAATATAAAAGGTGGAAATGGTTTTTCCGATGAATTTCAAGGAAATACAATTGGAGATATACCATTTTGTAAATGTAGTGATATTAATGGTAACTCAAAATATGTGTACACTGCACAAAATTATGTTAATTATGATATTTTTAAAAAGAACAATTATAATTTAATTCCTAAAAATTCATTGATTTTTGCTAAAATTGGTGAAGCTATGAAAAAAAATCATAGAAAAATTAATTCCGTAGACTGTTGTATAGATAATAATATTCAAGCATTAATTTTAAAAAACAATAACTTTGATAATAATTATGGTTATTATTTTATGAAAAATATTGATATGTCTGATTTTGATAATGGTGGGCCAATACCGTCAATTAATAATACTAAACTAAATAATTTAATTGTTACATATCCAAATATAAAAGAACAAAAATTAATAGCAGATTTTCTTGATGAAAAGCTTTTTAAATTAGATAACATATTATTTAATTTGAATAAACAAGTTGAAATATTAAATAAGTATAAAAAACAAATAATAACAGAGGTTGTAACAACTGGATTAAATAAAAATGTTGAAATGAAAGATAGTGGAATTGAGTGGATAGGAAGTGTTCCAAAGCATTGGAATATTAAATTAATAAAAAATATTTGTTCTTTAAAGGGAAGAATAGGTTGGGAAGGACTTACTAAAGATGAATATATTAGTGAAGGACCAACGTTAATAACAGGAATTAATTTTAAAGATGGTTCTATTGATTGGGATAGTTGTGAACATGTTTCAGAATGGCGTTTTAATCAAGATAAATTCATACAAATTAAAACTAATGATTTGCTAATAACTAAAGATGGTACTGTAGGAAAGGTTGCATTAGTAAATGATTGTCCTAAACAAGTTACTTTAAATAGTGGCGTTTTATTAATGAGACCATTAAAAAATGATTACATTCAAAAATATCTTTATTATGTATTGTCATCAAATGAATTTTGGCATTGGTTTGATATAGAAAATATTGGAAACACAACAATAATTCATTTATATCAAAATAGATTTTCAAAGTTTAAAATTGCTTTGCCACCATTAAAAGAACAAAAAGAAATTGTAGATTATTTAGAAAAAAAATGTGAACAAATCGATAAAATTATTGATGAAAAGAAAAAACAAGTAGAAAAAATAGAAGAATATAAGAAATCAGTTATATATGAATATGTAACAGGTAAGAAGAGAGTGAAAGGAGCAGAGGAATTATATGGATAATTTCTTTAAAGAAAGAAAAGACTACCAAAGATATATAATTGATTATTTAGTTAATGAAAATAAGTTTATTGAACGTTATGATAATCAAGGACATTTTAATCCAATATATGCTATGGATACAGAAATTGTAATAAAGTTTTTAGAAGAGACACAACCGGATAAAATTGAACAAATTAGAAAGGTACATGATAATGCAAACGAATTGATTATTAAAAGAATTAATGCTGAAATTACAAAATCTGATAGTTGCCTTATTCAAAGATTAAAAAAGGGAGTATATTTTGATAATAATATAAAACTAGACTTAATGTATGATAAACCGGCTACAACTTTCAATGAAGAATTAAATGAGTTATATCATAAAAATATTTTTTCTGTAATGGAAGAAGTATATTATAACAAAGATGATGAAGATAGAATTGATTTAGTAATTTTCTTAAATGGTATTGCTATTATTACAATAGAATTAAAAAGTAATCAATCTGGGCAAAATTATGAGAATGCTATTTCTCAATATAAGAATGATAGAGATTCAACAACTAGATTATTATCGTTTAAATTTGGTGCATTAGTAAATTTTGCTATGGATACAAAAGAAGTATATATGTGTACTAAATTGTGTGGTAAGTCTTCTTATTTCTTGCCTTTTAATAAGGGTACAGAAGATGGTGGAAAAGGTAATCCACATAATGAAAATGGATTAAATGTATCTTATATGTGGGAAGATATATTAACAAAGGATACATTATTATATTTAATTAAAAATTTTATATATTTAGAAAAAGAAGAGGAAGAAGATCAAAAAACAGGCAAATTAAAAATAAAAGAAAATTTAATTTTTCCAAGATATCATCAATTAGATGCAATAAGAAATTTAATTGATGACATATCAATTAATAAAACATCTAAAAATTATTTAATTGAACATAGTGCAGGTTCTGGAAAAACTAAGACCATTGCATGGCTATCTCATAGATTACAATCATTACACGATAAAGATGAAAATAATATATTCGATTCTGTATTAATAATTACTGATAGAATAGTAGTTGATCAACAATTACAAGCAGCAATTAAAGCAATAGATCATAAGGCAGGATTAATAAAAGTAATGGATGAAGACTGTACGTCATCTGATTTAGGAGATGCATTGAAAAGTAATACAAAAATAATAGTTTCTACAATTCAAAAATTCAGATACATTTTAGATGAAACAAAAAATATATTAAATAAAAGATTTGCAATAATAATAGATGAAGCTCATTCATCCACTTCTGGAAAAAACATGGCAGCTGTTACGGAAGTACTATCTGATAATGAAGATATTGATGGGGATTCGGTAGAAGATTTAATTATTGATGAGATAACTACTCAAGGAAAGCAAAAAAATATTTCTATGATTGCATTTACTGCGACACCTAAAAAACAAACACTTCAATTATTTGGCAATTTAAATAAGGATGGAAAACCAGCACCATTTCATGTATATGGAATGAAACAAGCAATTCAAGAAGAATTTATAATTGATGTATTAACAAATTATACAACTTATGAAACTTATTATGAAGTTCACAAAAAAATGGAAGAAAATCCAGAAGTATTTTCAAGTGTAGTAAAAAGAAAAATTAATAGATTTGTAGGTATGCATCCTACAAATATTGGACAAAAAGTTGAAATAATAATAGAGCATTTTAGAAATTGTATAATGAGAGAACTTGGTGGCAAAGCTAAAGCAATGGTTATTACTTCATCAAGAGAAGCTGCTGTAAGATATAGAAATCAATTTGAAAGATATATTAATGAAAATAATTACAATGATATAAAAGCATTAGTTGCTTTTTCTGGAAAAGTAACAGTTGATGGTAAAGAATATAGTGAAGTTGGAATGAATAATTTTCCTGAAAACGCATTAAAAAAGGAATTTGATAAGGATGATTATCAAGTGCTGTTGGTTGCTAATAAATATCAAACTGGATTTGATCAACCTAAATTGGTAGCAATGTATATAGATAAAAAGTTAAGTGGTATAGCAGCAGTTCAAACGTTATCAAGATTAAATAGAATTTGTCCACCATATAATAAGCAAAGTTTTATACTAGACTTTAAAAATTCTTATGAAGAAATTAAAAAATCATTTGCTCCATATTATGATGGGACTATTTTGTCTGAAAATGTTAATCCAGAAACAGTTTATAATCTCATTGATAAAATAGATACATACAATTTTATGGATTTTGGAGATGTTGAAGAATTTAATAAGCTTGCTTATAAAGAAAAGAAAATTATTACTGATAAACTAAAAATGGAAAGTTTAGTTGATAGAGCTCTATCAAAAATAAAGAAAAGAGATATTAAACAACAATTTGAAATTAAGAAAAATATAGCAAGTTTTAATAAGTTTTATAGATTTATTATTCAAGCGACAGCATTTGAGGATGTCGATCTTCACAAAAAGTATAATTATTTAACTGTTTTATATAAAGAGTTAGATGTAACTGGTATTAAGATTGATTTTAATGTTGTACAAGCTGTAGAATTATCAAATTTTGAGCAAAGAAAAACAGGTGAATATGTAATAGATGATAAAGCATCAATGGTCGTAGCAGAACCAGAAATTAAATATGGGGATCCGAAACCTGTATCTGTTGAACTAGAACAAAAAAGAAGATTATCAGAAATAATTGAAGAAATAAATTTAGAAAAGGGAATGAGTATTGATTCAAATTTAGCATTTTCTTCTTTAGAACAAATTAAAGATATATTGATTAACAATAGTGATTTGAAAACAAGTGCTAATATAAATTCTTATAATAATTTCGGATTTTCGTATTATAAAAATGTTGATAAAGCATTAATTGAGGGATATGAACATAATAAAGATTTATATAAATTGTTATTGGATGATGAAGATACAAAGAAGCGTATATTAGGAATATATATGGAAGAAATTTATAAAAAATTACAAAAATAGAATTTAAAATAATTATTAAACCTTTATAAGAAAAGAAAAATAAATACTAAAAATTTTACTAATTTTAGTTAAATGATAATGCATAAAATTATAAAAAAATAATTGAGAAGATAAAAAGTTTCTTCTCATTTTTTATATTTTTATTTAAAAATAATGAGAAAATAAATGAAAAAAATTAATAATTTAAAACTATAATGCATCCATTATTTTCAATTTTTTAAAAAAAATTTATAATATTTTTTCCACTGTTTTTTCTAAAAATACTAAACTGTCAGAGACTTTTTTGTAGGTTTTAGGAATGTTTCCTAACAAGCTGTGGGTGTGTAGACACCATGCTTGGTACTTTGAATATATATAGTCTGTAATACCTAATCGCAAAATCGAAAATAGCAAAATTTTTACTATAATAAATTTAGTATTATTTTTACCTAATACTAAAGAATATTTTAAAAAATAATGATATAATAGTATATAGAAAAGGAGATGATTTTCCTATGAAATGTACTTTAATGAATAAAAATATAGAGGTATTAGCTGCTGAGTATGATTCTGCTACTGGTGTATTTACTAAAATCTATGATGTGTATAATATTTATTATGCACCATACATTTTAAAAAGTTTTTATATGAGTGATGATATTAATGACACTCCATTTAGAACTAATTTAAGTGAGTGGTTCAAAGGAAGAGGAATACCATCTTGGAGAGATAAACTAGATTTATTATTACATAGACTTAATATAAATGCTTCGTGTGAATTATTAGACAAAGCATTTGGATTATCATTATCAGATCAATATTGGTTAAAACCAGTAGGCACAGATATTAAATACAAAGATATTAATTTCTTTGATAATGATTTTGATTACGCAGAATTTATGGAAGCGTCGTTATCTAAAAATAGTAAGATGATACAAAATGTTTCATCACTTAAAACACCAAATAACACTACTGATGGAATGTTAAAAAAAGCATGGATTATTGAAGATGGAATTAGATACTTGTTAAAAGGTGGTTATAAGAATGAGACATTACAACCGTTTAATGAAGTATTAGCAACTGAAATATGTAAAAGGCTTGGATTTGATCATGTAGAATATACACTTGATACTTATAAAGATACTGTTGTTTCAAAATGTCCTTGTTTCATAACCAAAGATACAGAACTTATTACTTGCTATCAAATAAGAAATGATATGAAAAGACATGATAGTATCGAAGATTATGAAGAATATATTAAAAAGTTGGAATCAGAAGGAATAAAAGATGTAAGAACAAAAATAGAAAATATGTATATCTTAGACTTTCTAATTATGAATGAAGATAGACATCTTAATAATTTTGGAATAATAAGAGATGTTAACACTTTAAAATGGTTAGATGTTGCTCCAATATTTGATAATGGGCAAAGTTTAAATATTGAATACTATGATGAAGAAGAATTACATATAACTGGTGAAGGTAAATTATTTTATGAAGTTAAACCTTTTGATGAAATAATAAAAATAGTAAAAGATATTAAAAGAATAGATGTAAGTAAATTAGAAGGATTACCAGAATGGTTTGATGATTTATTGCATCAATATCAACATTTAACAGGATATTCAGATACTAGAATTAATAGATTATGTATTTTATTAAATAGACAAATAAATAAGTTAAAAAGACTAGTAGAGCAAGAATAAATTTAATTCCAATTCTGTGGTAATTACTGAATTGCACTTTACTTGCACCTTTAAATGTGCTAATATGGTAATATAGGAAAGTTGCAAAGATTATAGAGAGAAGAAAATTCTCTTTTTTTCTTGCACCTTTTTTTGTTGGAGGGAAGGAGGCAAAAAAAATTATATAATTATTCATATAATTAGTTTGAAATATAACTAATTTTTTTGTGCTTTAATAATTTAAATAATAAAGTCTTATAGTTTGTCATATTTCATAAAATTAAAGGAGAGGTGTATATAGTGAATATAATTGAAAATTTCGATAAAGATAAAAACTTGGATGATTTAATAGAGGAGTACTTAAAATTAATGTTAGAAAATAGTAAGCAATAAAGGATTGTGGTATAATTATATTGCTTATTCAAAGTTATACACATTGGAAGGAGTAGTAAGTGTATAACAATATAATACAAGCACCAAGTTTTTATAGAGTTGGAATTTATATTAGATTATCAGAAAGTGATGAAGATAAAACTTATGAGTCAGATAGTGAAAGTGTTATTAATCAAAGACATTTATTAATGGATTATGTAAGAGAAAATGGTTTTACATTTATTGATGAATATGTTGATGATGGATATACTGGTACAAATTTTGATAGACCTTCATTTCAAAGATTATTAAAGGATATTGAAGGAGGTCGAATCAATTGTGTAATCACGAAAGATTTATCAAGATTAGGTAGAGATTATATAAAGTGTGGTTATTATGTAGAACAATATTTTCCACAGAAGAAAATTAGATATATATCTATATTAGATCAAGTTGACACTTTTTTAGAAAGTGCTAATAACGATATAGCGCCATTTAAAGCTTTATTTAATGATATGACTAGTAAAGATACTTCAAAGAAAATTCGCTCAATATTAAGAAATAAAAAAGAACAGGGAAAATTTATTGGAAGTAAACCATGTTATGGTTATATGAGAGACCCACTTGATAAAGGACATTTAATACCTAATCCAGAAGTTGCTCCTGTTGTTAAAAAGATATTTAATATGGCATATTCAGGTACAGGTATTAGTGATATTGTTTCATACTTAAATGATAACAATATAAAATGTCCAAGTGCTTATAAAGGAACAAAGTTATCAGTTAGACAAAAATGTAATCAGTGGACTATATCTTCAGTAAATAAAATATTAAAAAATAGGATGTATACAGGAGATATGGTACAAAATGTCCAAACTAAATTAAGTTATAAATCACAAAAAAAGGTTTCGTTAGAAAAGGAATTTTGGATAATTGTTGAAAATACTCATGAACCTCTTGTTAGTAAAACTATCTTTGAAGCAATACAAAATGCACCTGCTAGAGTAAGAACTACCCATTGTAACAGGGAAAAAAGATTATTAGAAAATTTACTTGTATGCAAGGAATGTGGTAACTCTTTAAGTGTTTTACATAGAAAGAATAAAAACTACAAAGATGGAAAATATTGGAGTGTTAATTGTAATAAATATGCTAGAGATCCCAGAAGACATTTATGTTATCCTCATTTTTTCCCTTATGATAAGTTAGAAGATAAAATAATGACTGTCATAAAAAATACTTGTCAAAGATATTTAGATACTTTAAATATAAAAGAATTATCATTAAAAGTATTACAAAATAGAAAACAAGATAAATGTGATAAACAAAATGAAAAGATACAATTATTACAAGAAATAGATGAATTAAAAAGAAAGTCTGATGCTTTATATGATGATAAGTTTAAAGGAATAATTACTGAAAATTCTTATATAAGAATGTCTGAACAAGTTGAAAAAAGAATATCAACTTTAAACTATAGAATTAATGAAATAGATAATGAAGAAAATAAATTTAAAGAAGATGTGAAGGAAATCGCAAAATATGAAGAACAAATTAAATCACTTTTAAACTTAGATAAACCTAATAGAGAACTTATAAAAACATTGGTAAAGAATGTTTACATTGATAAAGATAGAAATATAGAAATTCAATATAGATTTAAGGTGCTAGATGATGTAAAAACTAATTATGATGAAATAAATTAAATACATAAATATTAGTAAAATCAAGGAAAAGTAATAGTACTAATCACATATTTTTCTTCTGGAGGTGGGGAAGGAGCGGAAGTCATCTACGCCCTCCGAAATCCAAGCACCCTCGCTACCTCCGTCCTAAATAATCTCGAAGCCGCCGGAGCCACCCCCCGTCGCATATACCAACGAACCCTCCCCAGCGACCCCACCAAAGACTACTATTTCATCCACCGCAACACTGGCCAAACCGAACCCCTCATCGTCGAATACGGCTTCATTGACAACGACAAAAATCTAGACTTCCTAAAAGCAAACTATGAAAACCTTGCCGAAGCCGTCATCAAAGCAATCCTAGCCTATAAAAATCTCCCCTATACCCCGCCCAACCAAATAAATATCAACACCTATAAAGTAGCCAAAGGCGACACCCTCTACAAAATAGCCTCCAAATTAGGCACCACTGTCAACGCCCTCAAAACCCTAAACAACCTCCAATCAAATACCATAACCGAAGGCCAAATCCTCAAAATCCCCGCCAGCACCATCTCCCCCGAACAAACAGAAATCTACACTGTAGAATCCGGCGACACCCTCTACTCCATCGCCCGCAAACTAAATACAACCGTCTCCAAAATCAAAGAATTAAACGACCTAACATCTGACAACCTAAGTGTTGGAATGACCCTACGGGTTCCCAGTACCCTAACCAACTACCAAAAATACACCATAGAAAAAGGCGACTCCCTCTATTCAATATCCAAAAAATTTAACACCACCGTCGATGCTCTCAAAACACTAAACAACATAACCAGCAATATCCTCTCCATCGGTGACACTATCCTAATACCTAGTCCCAGCCAAAAAAACAATACCTACATCGTCGAACGAGGTGATACCCTTTACTCGATAGCCAAACGATTAGGCGTAAGTGTCGACTCCCTCAAAGCAGCCAACAATCTAACATCAAATATGCTATCAGTAGGTGATAAACTCATCATTCCTACCGAAGAAAAAAATACTCACAAAGTAACCAAAGGCGACACCCTTTATTCCCTTGCCCGCAAATATAACACTACCGTCGACGCTCTTAAAACCCTAAATAATCTTCCCTCAAACACATTGACGGAAGGCCAAATACTAATAATAAATTAATCCTTTTCCATCCCATTAAATCAATTAAATACTAAGCAATAAAATCACTCAAAAAAACCTATAAGACGCTTATCCAATAAGCACATCTTATAGGTTACATTTATATCTAAACTACTTAGTATTAGCCTTAGTCTTAGTCTTAGTCTCAATAAGCCTTGTAATAAGTTCCGTATAACTAATCCCCTCAGCCTCCCACAACTTCGAATACATACTAATAGTAGTAAATCCAGGCATCGTATTAATCTCATTAAAATAAAGCACGTCATTCTCCTCATCATACAAAAAATCAATACGAGCAATCCCCCTAATATCAAAAATATCAATAACCCGTTTAGCAATATCATAAATCCTGCTCCCAATCCTATCCGTTCTCCTACTTGGAATAACAATCTTAGAATCCATAACATACTTCGCATCATAATCATAGAACAAATTAACACTCTCAATCTCCCCAGGAATAGACAAATTAAGCTTATTATTCTCCAAGTACCCACATTCAATATCAATCGCCTTAACAAATTCCTCTACAACAACCTTACTATCAAACTTCAAAGCCTCTTTAACACACTTATTAAACTCTCTCTTATTCTTGCAAACCCCAATACCAATTGAACTACCCCCATTAGCAGGCTTCACAATCATAGGATAACCAAGTCTCTTTTCACATAACGCCAAAGTATTTTTGTTAAATTCCCTTTCGTGGAACACAACATAGTCCGTTTGTGGAATATCATAATAATCACACAAAATCTTAGAATAACCCTTATCAAGCGTAACAGCACTACTCAAAACACCATTACCAACATAATTAATATCAAACATCTCAAACAAACCCTGCAATTTTCCATCCTCACCTTGACAACCGTGAATAATAGGAAATACAACATCAAAACCCTTAAGATACTTAACAATATTGTCAATCGGTACAATCTTTTCTGCCTCTAACCATTCACCCTTCGCAAGCACGCTCAAATCATCATTATACTCATACCACTCATTATTCTTACTAATCCCCGCCATACTAACCAAAAACTTATCAGTATCAATATTCTCTCTAATCTCCTTGGCACTCATACAAGAGACCAAATGCTCAGCTGAATTACCCCCAAATAAAATTAAAACTTTCTTCATAGAATTACCTCCTTTAAATTATATGATACAGCATCGCTACTAGTACCAAACAAAATATACTCTATTATAGCACCAAAAACCCCATATTTTTCGACAATATTAACAACTTTACACTAAAAACTGTCAAAAAAACCAAAATACATACAATTATCACACATAAAATGATATAATTAGGATGGTGATATTGTGTATAAAAAAGCATTGGAAGTCCTAAATATCTTTAATGAACACGGCTATTTAGCATATATAGTTGGCGGGTACGTTAGAGATATGTTATTGGACAAAAAATCATTTGATATTGACATTTGTGCTTCTGCGACCCCAAGAGAAATAATGGAACTATTTGACATCGAAAAACTGTCAGAAATAAATTATGGAAGTGTAAAAATAATTTACAAAAACATAAAATTTGACGTAACAACCTTTCGAAGAGACATAAAGTACGAAGACAATCGCAAACCAATCAAAATAAAATATATAAAAGACCTCAAAAAGGACCTATTAAGAAGAGACTTCACTATAAACACATTTTGTATTGACAAAGACGGAAATGTTCTCGACGAATTAAATATCCGCGAAGACCTAATTGATCGCAAAATCAAGACTGTCGGCAATCCCCGCTACAAAATAAAAGAAGACTCCCTACGCATTTTACGAGCTGTCCGTTTTGCAACAATCCTAGATTTTACCATTGATGATAAAACCAAAACATATATCAAAAAGTATGCCTGCCTCCTCAAAAAATTGTCCTATCAACGCAAAAAAGACGAATTGAACAAAATATTTACCTCTCCCAACAAAGAACGAGGCCGCGAATTGCTCAAAAACCTAAAATTGCTCAAATATCTCGAACTAGAAAAGCTGGATCACATCACAATGTGCGACGATCTCCTCGGAATATGGGCCCAGCTCGACGTGCAGGACATCTACCCCTTCACTAAACACGAAAAAGCCCAAATGGCCAAAATCAAAGAACTAATGAATAAAGAATTAAATGACTATAATCTGTATAATTACGGCCCCTATTTATGCACTATCGTGGGCCAAATCAAAAAAGTAAATACCAGTAAATTAATGGAAAACTATGATAAATTACCAATCAAATCCTCAAGTGAAATCAAAATAACCCCCCTAGAAATATCAGAAATAGTAGACAAACCAGCCGGTATTTATATCAAAGAAATAATAAATGACCTTGAAAAACAAATAATATCAGGAAAATTACCAAATAACAAAAAAAATTTAACTAACTATATTATAGAAAAATACAAATAAACATACTCTATATTAGAGGTGTTGCCTATAAAAAAAATAATAATCATAATTCCACTATTAATACTGCTTCTAGGTTGCCAAAAAACTAAACAAGTAAGCAGTGAAGACATAACCACAATAACCATTAATGAAAACAAAAATATATTATTCAAAATAAACGATATACAAATAATGTATAACTTAACTACAAATAAAAGTGATCCCGATCCCAATTATATATACTATACCAAAGGCCAAAACCTAATATATGAAAGCCTGTCCCTAAAAAAAGAAAAACTGCAAGTAGCATATATACAAAATTACAAATTATGCATATATAATAATGAAAAAACAACAAAAATGACCTTTAAGGATTGCAATTTTATTTATATATATGCAAATAAAAATAACGAAAACATAATACTAAATGATACCATAGATGTCATATTTTACAACGAAAATATAAAACTATCCAATAAATTTTTAGAAGATGTTTATATAAAATGGATAGATATCTATCCTGTTGGAGAAAATACCAACATAACCATAAATCTCGATGAAGATTTCAGTGTCACAAGTACCAGTTCCTAAAATACCAAGATTATAAAATTTTAATCTTGGTATTAATTTTAATATCAAAATAATTTTTAGGAGTTTCAATCGTATATTTAACACCCCTTTTAGGAAGAATTACCTTTCCTTTTTCCAATGCCCTCCAAAAAAATAAAACATTATCATCTTTATCACACATTATAACATCAATATTATCCTTCATAAAAAATGTATGAATACTATTGCAATTCCTAAACAATAAAGCCTTGTCAATATTCCTTTTCAACATAAAACCCCTAAATCTTGTCCAAAAACTTTTACATTCGGTAAGTTCAATCTCTCTATTTCCATAAACAAGTCTCATCAAATCACCTTCTATCTAATTGTATCAAAAAATATAAAAAATGTCTTTAAAAAGTTGCAGATTTACAAAAACTGTAAACAACCCATTCCAAAAAATCAAAAATTGTATAGTAAAAAAATAAGTAATGTGGTATACTAATGTTAGTTAGGTGATAGAGAAGTGAGAAAAAAAAGTAAAAAAAGAGGTAAAGTGAGAATAAAACCAATAGGAGCCGTAGTTGCATTACTATTAATAGTAGCATCTCTTGCCATTGTTTTATTACCAAATAAAAAAGGAATTAATTTAACGAAAACATATACAAAACTATTAGCATCCGAAGAAAATACCATAAACACATTTACATATAATGATGAAACAAAAGAATTAGAAACATCATCCCCTCTCCCTAGAAATACCAAAGTAAAAACAACTATGAAAGATAAAATAACTAAGGAAGAGATTAATTACATTAAAGTTAAATATGATAATAACGAATACTATATAAACGAAGATAATCTTGTAAATAATGAAAACGAAGTAGTTAAAGAAAAAGAAAGATATGTAAGAACATCAGTAACGATATATACCGAAAAAGACAATTATAAAATCACATCTTTTGCCAAAAAAGGAAGTAAGTTAGATGTAATAGGGTATGACAAAATAAAAGAAGATGGAAACGTAAATAAATATAAAATAAAATATGATGGATCCGAGGGCTGGGTTTATAGCAAATACCTAGTTTCAACCAGTGAAAAAGCTGGTGAAGTATATAACGAAAATGGCGTATACGATATTCATAAAGATAGAAAATATGCCGGAAGAGAACTATACGGTGGTAAAGCCAGCACCCTAGACTATTATCCCAACGAAAAACCAGATTTCGAAAACAACCCTCTTCAAAAAGAGGCCAAAACAATGTACTTAAATTCTGGTGTAATCGGTAATATCGATGCCTATCTTCAAATAGCCACAACAAGTGGTGTAAACGCCATCGTCGTAGATATAAAGGATGGAGTATTAGGCTATCCATCCGAGGTAGCTAAAGAATATTCAATGACAGCCTATGAAAATGCCATAAATAGTATTGAAACATATAAAGATGCCATAAAAAAAATTAAGGACGCGGGAATATATGCCATAGGACGTATAGTAGTCTTTAACGATTCCCATTACGGAAAAGACCACCCCGAAGACTGTATAAAATCAACCTCATCAGCAAGGTTGTGGCCCTCAGTTTATAGCAGGGGAGCTTGGGAATATAATGTCGCCCTAGCCAAAGATGCCGTAACCAATTTTGGCTTTAACGAAATCCAATTCGACTATGTGAGATTTCCTGAAGACGCTTACAATATGTCCGTAAATGGCAATAGCGATTTCAAAAATAAATATAACGAGGAAAAAGCCGAAGCTGTCCAAAACTTCCTCTTCTATGCAACCGATCAAATGCACGAATTAGGAGTTTACCTTTCTGTTGACGTCTTCGGAGAATGCTCAGGAGAATACGTAACAGCTTACGGTCAGTACTGGCCTGCCATATCAAATGTCGTCGATGCCATAAGTTCAATGCCATACACCGATCACTTTGGAAGAAGTGTCGATACTTGGAGTAACCCCTATGTAACCATACTAAATTGGGCCAAAGGAGCGGCTCAAAGACAAACCGAAATACCAACCCCTGCTGTTCCTCGTACGTGGATAACTGCCTACGATACACCATATTGGAACCCAACCATAATATATAACGAAAGCAAAATAGAAGATCAAGTAAAAGCCTTGTACGATGCCGGACTAAAAGGCGGTTTCCTCACTTGGAATGGCAAATCCGAATTATCAAAATACGAGCAAATAAAAGGGGCCTTTTCTAAAAATTACAATTAGGAGGACAAAATGAAAATAAACAACAATACATATAATGTAATAAAAAACTATAAAGAAGCCTTTAATGAAGAAGAATTCTTAAGCAAATTCACTGACTACTTTTACGATTACGATTACATAGTAGGGGACATAGCCTATAATACCCTTAGACTAAAAGGCTTCTATAAAAAAAGTAACCCCAAAGTAAAAAAATATAACAACTATGATAATGTCGAAAAATACCTAAAAGAGTACTGTGCTCCCGATTGCAAGTATTATATAATAGAAAAAAAATCATAGCCTTTCACTATGATTTTTTAATACTAACATTAAGACCCTTACCATTAGCATCAATAACTAAAGTATCTCCATACTTAATCTCTCCATTAATAATAAGATTAGCAATCAAGGTCTCAACATTTTTAACAACAAACCTCTTAATAACCCTCGCTCCATACTTCTCATCATAAGCCTCATTAATAATAAAGTCCTCAGCTTTTCTAGTTATATCAAGTTTAATCTGTTTTTCCTTAAGCCTATCTTCAATCTCTCTAATAGTCTTTTCCAGAATCTTATAAGTAACATCCTTCGATAAAGAATTAAAGGTAATAATTTCATCAATTCTGTTTAAAAACTCCGGTTTAAAGTAAGTCTTAATCTCTGATGCAATCAAAGCATCCTTATTAGGAAGATTATCAAGAATATATTGACTACCAATATTCGATGTCATAATAATTACCGTATTCTTAAAATCAACAAGTCTACCATTAGAATCCGTAATTCTACCATCATCCAAAATTTGTAAAAGAATATTAAAAACATCTTTATGAGCCTTCTCAATCTCATCAAAAAGCACTATAGAATAAGGATTTCTCCTAACAGCTTCCGTAAGCTGACCACCCTCATCATATCCAACATATCCAGGAGGAGCACCAATTAATCTCGAAACAGAATGCTTTTCCATATACTCACTCATATCAATTCTAATAAGATGCTTTTCATCATCAAAAAGTTCACTAGCTAAACTCTTAGCAACCTCTGTTTTACCAACTCCCGTAGGGCCCAAGAATATAAATGAACCAATCGGTTTGTTCGGATCCTTAATACCACTACGTGACCTAATAATAGCACTAACCACTAGCTTAATAGCCTTATCCTGACCAATAACCTTCTTCTTCATATTATCTTCCAAACTAAGAATTTTATCCCTCTCCGAATTATTAAGCCTACTAACAGGAATATTAGTCCACTTACTAACAACCTCGCTAATAGCATTATCATCAACCGTATCACTAAGAATATCAGACCTATTTTCCTTTTGAAGTTCCGCCAGTTCCTTCTCCAGTCTAGGAATAGTACCGTGTCTAAGTTTCGCCGCATCTTCCAAATTATACTCATTCTCCGCTTTCTCTAACCTAAACTTAGCATTATCAATCTCCTCTTTTTTCTTATTAATTTTCGTATTGATAGCCTTTTCCTCTTCCCATTTCTTTCGCAAATCACTTTCCTTTTCCTTAAGCTTACTAAGTTTCTCATTAATAACCTCTTTACGCTTCTTAGATAAATCATCATTCTCCTTCTTTAAAGCTGCTTTCTCAATTTCCAAATTCATAATGTGCCTAGTAAGTTCATCAAGTGAAGACGGAACAGACTCCATTTGCACCTTGATAGTAGCACAAGCTTCATCAATTAAATCAATGGCCTTGTCCGGTAAAAATCTATTCGTAATATATCTGTTAGATAAAGTTGCTGCCGCAATAATAGCACTATCCTTAATGTTAACTCCGTGGTATACTTCAAACCTAGATTTAAGTCCCCTTAAAATTGTGATAGTATCATTTACGCTCGGTTCCTTAACAATAATCTTCTGAAATCTTCTCTCCAAAGCACTATCCTTTTCAATAAATTTTCTATATTCATTAAGAGTAGTTGCACCAATACAAAGAATTTCTCCACGGGCAAGCATTGGTTTAAGGATATTTGAAGCATCCATAGCTCCTTCAGCTCCGGCTCCAACAATCATATGAATCTCATCGATAAACATAATAATTTCACCATCAGATTCCTTAATCTCTTTAAGTACGGCCTTAAGTCTTTCCTCAAACTCTCCTCTATATTTAGCACCAGCTATTAAACTAGCCATATCAAGTTCCCAAATTCTCTTATTTTTTAGATTATTAGGAACATCATTTTTTATAATTCTGTTAGCAAGCCCTTCCACAATTGCTGTTTTACCAACCCCAGCTTCACCAATTAAAACGGGGTTATTTTTTGTTTTTCTTGATAATATTCTGGTAATATCACGTATTTCATCATCACGCCCAATAACGGGGTCAATTTTTCCTATTTTAGCATTTTCTGTAATGTCTCTACCATATTTTTCAAGAACATTAACATTATCATTTTCCATATTCATATTCATACACATCACCCTTTCTAAGTACACATTATAACACATTTTTAGCAATTGTCAATAGAGATTGCTAAAAAAATAAAATTTTACATAATTAACTTTACAGATTTTCAAAAACTGTTAATGATGCGTTGCAGATTTTAAAAAAACGTTAATAATATGTTGCAGAAATTCAAAAACTATTAACTTTAAATAATTTTTTAGATAATGTAAATACTATAAAAAGGTGATAATAATGCAAATAAAAAAGTTAACAAAAATAATATTAATAATTTTTCTAATACTATCTATAATAATTATTCATAATGTATCGGCAATCCATAAAGAACAAAAAAATAATCAAAATAAAAAACAAGAAATACAATATCACTACAGTCCAAATATATTTGCCCCAAAAGATACCAAATTATATATAAAAGAAAACAACAATTATATAAATGCTGGCATTTTAACCTCTTCTCAAATCCTAAAATTAAATTCCCTTCAAGTAACAGAAAATACAGAATACTTTCCATTGGAAACAATAGAAGGATATTATATAAACTATAAAGATGCCCAAAAAACAGACAAGGAATTAATAGAAACAAATCAAAGATATAAAAACTATATTCCCTTTAACGAAACAATAATTACCAAAGAAAATGCAACATTTTATAGCGAAGATACCCCATTATATAAATTAACAAAATCATATAAGTTAAAAGTATTAAAAAAAGATAAAAATGCTTACTATGTAGATTTTAACAATAAATTACTAAAAATATTAAAAGAAGATGTACAAGAACTAATTGAAGAAAATAATCAAAATATTCCCATCGCATCCAAAATAAGAGTAATAGCATTTCATTCCTTTTATAATGAAAATGAAGAAAGTGAAAAATGGTGTCGAAATTCCATTTGTCATAATATTAAAGATTTTGAGCAACAAGTAAAATACCTAAAAGAAAACAATTATTTTACTCTAAATACAAACGAACTAGAGCAGTTTATAGATGGCAAAATTAATCTCCCTAAAAACAGTATTATGCTAACTATTGATGACGGATTAATGGTTGATAGAGCCATAAAAGTCTTAGATAAAAATAATTTAAATGCCACCATATTTTTAATAACATCATCCTATAAGCCAGATAATTATACCCCCAGCAAATACATAGAGTTTCATTCTCACGGTCACAATTTACATACCCAATATGTCTGTTCAGGAGGTCAGGGAGGAGCCATTAAATGCAAAAATAAAGAATACCTACTAGACGATTTAAAACAAAGTAGCACCATATTAGGAGGTTCGCAAATATTCTGTTATCCATTTTATGAATATAACAACTATTCCATTTCCATATTAAAAGAAGCCGGCTATAAAATGGCCTTTGCCGGATACATTGATGACGGTTATGTAAAAATAGGTACTGACAAATATCAAATACCAAGATATACCATCACGAGCGATGTAACAATCAATAAATTTTCGCAAATTATTCAAAATTAACTAAATAATTATAATAGTCTTATACCAAACATTTCTCAAAAAAACAGTTAAACCGACAAAATACTTGCCCAAATCCTTGACTACTTTACTTATTTATTTTATAATCTATATATAAGGGAAGTGAAAAAATGATAAAAAATTTAACATACAGTATCAATAAATACAAATTTTTATTGCAACAACTAGTTTCAAGAGACTTTAAAGTAAAATATAAGCGAAGCTTTTTAGGGGTCCTATGGAGCCTATTATACCCAGTATTAACTATGGCTGTTATGGCAATAGTATTTACTAACGTATTTAAGTTCTCAACACCTGGGGTTAACTATTTAGTATATCTAATGAGTGGGCTTGTAATTTTTAATTACTTCAACGAAGCTTCTAATTTAGCTATGAGTAGTGTCGTGGCCAATTTTTCATTAATAAATAAAGTATATATGCCCAAGTATATATTTCCTCTTTCAAAATGTATATTTGTTGGAATTAACTTTTTGTTAACTCTAATTCCACTGTATGCAATAATATTCATTACAGGTACAGGGGTAAATATTCATCACTTGTTATTACCTTATGTATTCCTATGTTTATTCTTATTTACTTTAGGTATGGGATTTATCCTTGCCACCATTTCCGTATTTATGAGAGATATGTTTTATATTTATGGAGTATTAATAACACTATGGACATATCTTACACCAATAATGTATGATGTAGCTATTATCCCCGCAAAGTTCCAATTTTTTATGAAATTAAATCCAATGTATTGGTTCCTAGATTTTGCTAGACAAATAATACTTTATAACCAAGTACCAGGAATAAATTGTTTTATATATTGTGCTGTATTTGCCTTATCATTTTTATTCATAGGTATGTACATATTCAAAAAGAAACAAGATAAATTTATATATTACGTTTAGGAGGAAATATGAAAGATAAAGATAATATAATGGTTGATGTTGAAAATGTATCAATGAGATTTAACCTAGGAATAGAAAAAGGCTTTAGTCTTAAACAATTTTTTGTAGATTCATTTGATTTAAAAAAAAGAAAAGCTAAAAAAGCTCAAAAAAAAGATAATGAGTTTTGGGCTTTAACAGATGTTGACTTTAAAATAAAAAAAGGTGAAGTAGTAGGTTTTATCGGCAGTAATGGAGCTGGTAAAAGCACCTTATTAAAAGTAGTTGCCGGAGTTATGAAACCAACAAAAGGTACTGTAAAAGCTTACGGAAATATTTGCCCAATGATAGAACTCGGAGCCGGTTTTGATAGTGACCTTTCAGCTCGTGAAAACATTTATCTAAACGGGGCCGTTATGGGATATTCTAAAAATTTTATTGATGAAAAATTTAACGATATAGTAGAATTTTCAGAATTACAAGATTTCCTAGATGTTCCCGTAAAAAACTTTTCATCAGGAATGATTGCTCGTTTAGCGTTTTCAGTTGCAACAGTAGTAGATCCAGAAATACTAATAGTAGATGAAATATTATCTGTTGGAGATATTGCTTTTCAGGCTAAAAGTGAAAATAAAATGCGTTCTATGATAGGAGGAGGAACAACCGTATTATACGTTTCCCATTCCCTAGAATCCATAGAAAAATTATGTGATAGGGTAGTTTGGTTAGATCACGGCCACGTAAAGAAAGTTGGTAAAACAAAAGAAATATGCAATGAATATAAAAAATTTATGAATGTATGGGAGGAAAAATGAATAAAGTAATACTTAATGAATTTTTAAGTGTTCGAAAAAGGCTTAAAAATAATAAATCAATAGTAATAGTTGCACCATATTTTACTGAAGAAAGATTAAAAGACGAATACTATAAAAGAGTTAAAGCTGTAGATGAACTATTTAAAGATTACTATAAGGTGTATGTTACATACGAGACAAAAAAAAATTGTATTGAATTTGAAGAACACGAAGATAGAAATACTACAGTCGTAAGATATTTACCAGGTTCAAGAAATCAAAAAATATTAACAGCACTTTTGATGATTGCTTGTGGCAGAATTTATTGTCATTCTGTGTGGCAAGTTAAAAAGAAATTTTTTAAATTACCAGGTGTAAAGGTATATGTTGATGTTCACGGAGTTGTTCCTGAAGAAGAAACACTTTATGGAAGATATGAAGATGCTCAAATGTATGGAGACATAGAAGAAGCCACTGTTCAAAAAGCAGAATGTCTTATTTGTGTCACAAATAAAATAAAAGAACATTTACAAAATAAATATGGTGATAAATTTAAAACTAAGACAATTATTATGCCAATATTTGATAGTAATTTATCAAAATACGATACAGAAGTCCCAAAAGAAAAGCCATTTAATAATGGTAAACCCAATGTAATATACGCTGGTGGAATAATGAAATGGCAGAAAATAGAACTAATGCAAGAGTCCATTTATAATTGTAGAGATAATGCAAATTATATGGTATATTGTCCAAATCCTAAGGAATTTTGGGAAACTTGGAATTTTCCCAAACAAAATAACCTAGAAGTTGGGTCCAAATCATATAAGGATTTATGTAAAGATGTATACACAAAAGCCCATTACGGATATGTATTAAGAGATGATATAACAGTAAACAATGTTGCCTGTCCAACAAAGATTGCTGACTATTTTAAATATAGAATAGTACCAATTGTTTTAAGCCCTAAAATAGGTGATTTTATAGATTTAGGAATGAAATATATAACTTTAGATGACTTTAATAAAGGAAAATTATTAACAAAAGAGGAATTAACTAAAATAGCAGATAATAACGAAGAAGTGTTAAAAAAATATATTGCAATCCACGAAAAAGGAAAAAAAGAATTTATTAAAATGTTTAAGGGGGACAAGCAATGAGAAAATTAATTCACAAAATAAAAAGAATTTTTAAATTTATTGGCGTTTTATTTTATCTATTATATTATAGAATAAAGTTTTATGGTCAAAAAAAAGGTGTAGCCCAAGTAGTTGATTCATTTTATAGTGGCGGACTAGAACAAGTTGCTGCGAATGTTTACAAGACATTTAAAGATAATAAGGACATATCGACTGTAATAAGTATCAGTAATCATGTAGGGCCTATGTGTCAACAACTTGAAACACCTAAAGATTTAAGGATAGTATATTATGATGTAATAGAAATGATAAAATATTGTGCGAAAAATAACATTAGTACTTTGATTTACCACTTCAGTACTTTTCATATAATACTATTTAAATTATTAGGATTTAAAAATTATTATATCATTCATAATACATATATATGGTATACAGAAGAAGAATGGAAAAAATTAAAATGTAAATTAAAATTTGTTAATGGAATAATTGCTGTATCTGATTGGTGCAAAGATTATTTCCAAAAAAAGACAGGTATTTCCGATATTAAATTAATATTGAATGGAATAAATTTTGATAATTTATATAAAGGTGAAAAATCAAGTATTACAAGAGAAAATTTGAAAATAAAAAACGATGAAATAGCCTGTATGACCATAGGTGGATATGTATGTGGAAAACATCAGATGGAAATTATTGGCATTGCTGAGGAAATAATAAAAACTAATCCGAAAATTAAATTCATTTGTGCAGGGCCAATACTAGACAAAAAATTGTATAATAAATTTTTAAAAAGAGCAAAAGGATCAAGTGCAAAAGATAATATAATAATTTTAAATTATATTCCTCAGGAAGAAGTAGGAGATTTTATAAGAAGTAATTGCGATATTTATTTGCAACCATCTTTACACGAAGCCGGAGTACCATTAACAGTTATGGAAGCCTTATTAAATGGGAAACCAGTTATAATGACAGATTTTATGTTGCAAAAAACTTTTCCAAATTCCTCACGAATAATAGGGGTAAAACCAGCTTATGATGATATACTCAAAATAACTCCTAAGTTAGCTGAAGAAATGGGCTCTAAAGTCAAGGACGGATCTACAAAAGAATTTGTAGAAAAAATATTGAAAGTTGCAAACGATATAGATAAATATAAAAAAGGTTTTGATATTAAAGATTACGAATTCTTAAGTACAACAAGGATGGCAAAAGAATATATAGATTATATAAAATTATAATAAAAATTAAATATATGATATAAATGTCTGAAAGGAAAAAAATATGATTAAAGTAATGACAGTCTTTGGAACAAGGCCAGAGGCAATTAAAATGGCACCACTTGTTAAGGAATTACAAAAAAGAAATGGAATAGAAAGTATAGTTTGTGTAACCGCACAACATAGACAAATGTTAGACCAAGTATTAGACACCTTTAAAATAACACCAGCTTATGATTTGGATATTATGAAACAAGGGCAAACACTTGGCGAAGTAACAACGAGAGCATTAAATGGATTGGAAGAAGTAATAAAAAAAGTAAAACCCGATATAGTTTTAGTACACGGTGATACCACAACTACCTTTGCAGGAGCACTAGCTGCATTTTATAATATGGTTGCTATAGGTCACGTTGAAGCCGGATTAAGGACTTATGATAAATATTCTCCATATCCCGAGGAAATGAATAGACAAATGGTTAGTTGTTTAGCAGATATGAATTTTGCTCCTACCAATTTAAGTAAAGATAACTTATTAAAAGAAGGAAGAAAGCCTGAGAATATTTATGTAACAGGAAATACAGTTATAGATGCTATGAAAACAACAATAAGTGATTCCTATACACACGAAGTATTTGATTGGGTTGGAGATTCTAGAATGATACTTTTAACAGCCCATCGTAGAGAAAATCTTGGTGAACCGATGAGACACTTTTTCAAAGCTATTAAAAGAATAGTTGATGAGTTCCCAGATGTAAAAGTAGTTTATCCAATTCATATGAACCCCAAAGTTAGAGAAGTAGCAAATGAAATATTTGCAAATTCAGATAGAGTAAAACTAATCGAACCATTAGAAGTATTCGATTTCCATAATTTTCAAAATAAAGCCTACATTATATTAACTGATAGTGGTGGAATACAAGAAGAAGCACCTAGTTTAGGTAAGCCAGTATTAGTACTTAGAGATACAACAGAAAGACCAGAGGGAATTGAAGCCGGAACTTTAAAATTAGTAGGAACTAATGAAGAGAAAGTATATGAAGAAACAAAGAAATTATTAGAAGATAAAGAAGAATATGACAAAATGAGTAAAGCATCTAATCCTTATGGAGATGGATACGCATCAGTAAAAATAGTCGACGCAATAGTTGAAAGGTTTGGTATGATTGAAAATAATAAAAAAGATTAAAGAGTATAGAGAAGACCATACAAGAGGAGAAACATTTAATTGGTTATATAGTAGCTTAATTCATAGAATTTCAACTAAAAAAACAACTCCCATAGTATTTAATGATATAAATATAGATAAAACTAGTCAAAAAAATCTAATTTTGAATGAAAGAAAAAAAATCTTTGTATTTGGTAATATTCCGTATTATGATATCGGAGGTGGACAAAGAAGTTCGCAAATAGCTAAAACATTTTACAAAATGGGCTTTCCAGTTTATTATTTATATGCCTATCCATCAAGCGAAAGCAAAATACATAATATTCCTATGCCAATGATTATGCATAATGATTTAAAAAAAATAGGCATAGAAAAAATATCTAACTTAATGAATGAAAATGATTTATGTATCTTTGAATCTCCGTGTGAAAAATTTGAAAAATACATAAAATTAGCTAAAGAAAAAAAAGCTAAAATAGTGTATGAAAATATAGATAACTGGGAAACATCCTTAGGAGTAGGAGTTCTCCATAAAGAAACACTAAACGAATTATTAAAAGACGCCAATTTATTAGTAGGTACTGCAAAACCATTAGTAACCCAATTAGAAGAATATTGCCAAGACTTAAAAATAAAAAGAGATATCAAATACTTAGCCAATGCAGTAGATGATGAAATGTTCTTTCCATTGAAACAACACGAAAAACCAGAGGATTTAGTAATTGGTTCTAAAACCCTCATATATTATGGCTCATTATGGGGAGAATGGTTTGATTGGGAAATAATATTTGGTGTGGCTGAAACTAATCCTGATTACGAGATAAACTTAATTGGTGATTATCAAGGCATTATGAATATTGTAACTAAATCTCCTAAAAACGTACACTATCTCGGATTAAAAAAGCAAGAAGAATTACCTGCATATTTAAAATATAGTGATTATGCCTTATTACCGTTTAAAGTAGGAAAAATAGGTGATTATGTTTCTCCATTAAAAATATTTGAATATATTTCAATGAATAAAATAGTTTTAGCAACATCCCTTCCTGACATAAAAGACTATCCAAATACATATTTTGGTGATACAGCCGAAGAGTGGAATAAACTATTAAAGAAGAATTTAAAAGTTGATGAACAAAAATCAGATGAATTCGTATCTAAAAACAACTGGTATAACAGAATTTGTCAAATGCTTGATATACTTTACAAGAATGAATCTGAAAAATGTCAAAAAGAGTTTTACAACAATATATCAATAGTGGTTTTAAATTACAATAATAAGGGTATAATTGACAGATGTATAGATTCGCTACTAAGATATAATAAAAGATATTCTTATGAAATAATAATAGTCGATAATAAAAGCACAGACGGATCTTTAGAACAAATGAAAAATAAATATAAAGATAAAATTAAAATAATAGAAAATGAAAAAAATGGATGTTCATCTGGTCGAAATTTAGGAGTAAAAAATGCCACTAAAGAATACATAATGTTTTTAGATAGTGATCAATGGGCAATGAATGAGTATTGGATAGAGCCGTATTTTGAAATATTAAACAAGGTTCCCAATGTAGGTCTTATAGGATGGGCAGCTGGTTGGTTTAATAAATATGGAAAAGCCTACCACGTTGTAGATAGTTTTGCATATAGATATATGCCTCAATCAGGTTTGTGCCGTAAAGATATAGGTTATTTAGGTTCAGGTGGAATGATGATAAAAAAAGAATTGTTTGATAAAGTAGAAGGATTTGATTTATATTATGACCCAACTTGTTATGAAGATACAGATTTATCTCTTAAAATAAGAAATGAGGGATTTGAAATATATTACTGTCCATATTTAGGAGTTATGCACCTTCCTCATCAAACTACTAAAAGTGGTTCCAGTGCCCATAAAAAATTAACTAACGAAAAACAAGAATACTTTACTAAAAAGTGGACTGAAAAAAATCCAGATTTACTAAAGTATATAAAATAATAAGGCAAGAAAAAGGTAGATAGTATGATTAAAGTTATGACAATATTTGGCACTAGAGCTGAAGCAATTAAAATGATTCCAATAATTGAAGAATTAAATCGAAGGACTAAGATTAAATGTATAGTATGTGTAACAGGACAACATAGAGAAATGCTTGATCAGGTTCTTGAAACATTTCATATAATTCCTCACTATGACTTAAACATTATGAGGCAAGGTCAAACTTTAACAGAAATAACTACTAAATCCATAGTGGGTTTAGAAGAAGTTATAAAAAAAGAAAATCCACAAATTATCCTTGTTCACGGAGATACGACTACCACTCTTTCAGGTGCTTTAACTGCTTTCTATAATAAAATTAAAATTGGTCACATAGAAGCGGGACTTCGAACATACAATAAATATTCACCATATCCTGAAGAAGCAAATAGGCAACTAGTAGGTAAACTGGCTGATATACACTTTGCCCCAACAATAAGTAATAAAGAAAATTTATTATCAGAAGGAATTAAAGAAGAAAATATTTATGTGACAGGTAACACAATTGTTGACATTTTAAAAAGAAACATAAAGAAAGATTATAAAAGTTTTATAACAAAATGGGTTGGGGATAGTAAAATGATACTACTAACAATTCATAGAAGAGAAAATATTGGCGATAATATGATAAAATGTTTTAATGCTGTAAAAAAAATATTAAACGATTTTCCTGATGTAAAAGTTGTTTATCCCATTCACAGAAATCAAAAAATAAGAAAATTAGCCAAAGAATATTTAGCAGGTGTTAAAAATATTATGATAACAGAACCATTAAATATACAAGATTTTGACAATATTCAGAGTAAAGCATACATAATTTTGACAGATAGCGGTGGAATACAGGAAACATCTCCAATATTAGGTGTACCAACACTTGTACTTCGTGATACAACTGAGCGTCAAGAAAGTATAGCGACAGGAGTTGTAAAAATAATAGGAACAAATGAAGATAAAATATATAACGAAGTAAAAGAACTACTAGAAAATAAAGAAATATATAATGCAATGAATAAAAGTTCAAAGATATATGGCGATGGAACATCCTCAAAAAAAATAGTAGACATTTTAATAGAAAGGTATGATATATAATGAAGAAAAGGCCAAATTATTTATTTTTTATTGCAATGTTTTTATTGTCATTTATATTTTTTAATATATTAGTTTCATCAATACTATTTTTGCTAAAACAAAGCATTACTTCTATAAATGTTATTATAGCATTAATTCTATCGATATTATTAATGATGTACACATTAAAAAAAGATGATAACTACAAGCTTAAATCATTAGCAATAACAATAGCAGTGCCTATATTAATAATAATAGGAACAACGTTCATAAGTGGAAATATATATGACTATAGTTGGGATGGAAATTCATATCATAAGTCAACTATTGGTATCCTCGCTGATGGTTGGAACCCAGTATATGAAACAATGAAAGAATTCAATGAAAAAAGAGGAATAAAGGATAATAGCAGTGACAGTTTTTCTCTTTGGGGAGAACATTATGCAAAAGCCTCACATATATATGCAGCTAATATTATGTCTTTAACTCACAATGTTGAAAGTGGAAAAAGCATAAATTCAATATCAATGATTGCCTTAGCTTTATTTATATTATCCCTATTATTGAAGAAAAATAATAATTTATTGTTTTCAATAATATTTACAATAGTTATCATAACAAGCTCTACCATTTCTAGTCAATATTTAACAAATTATGTTGATATATTAGTTTACATTTATATGTTTTTACTTATGTATATATTTATTAGTTTTGAATTAGATAAAAAAAATCAAAATAATTTAATTTTAGTTTATATAATGACATTGTGTATTATTATTAATGTAAAATTTTCATCATTTGGATATGCTGGAATATACTGCTTAGGATTTTATTTATGGTACATCTCAAGATTAAAAAAAGAAAAGATTAAAGATTTCTTTAAAAAATTTACACTTGCATCGGTATGTGCAGTATTATTAGGTGTTTTAGTTATAGGAGCCTCTTCTTATGTGAAAAATTACATAGACCATGGTCATCCATTCTATCCTATAATGGGAGACGGAAAAGTTGATATAATGACATTAAATCAGCCAAAATCATTTAAAGATAAATCTTCGATAGAAAAATTTGCAATTGCTACATTTTCAAAAGCAGCTAATATATCATATTATGATGATGCCGAACCACAATATAAAATTCCATTTACAATTTCTAATTCTGAGTTAAAGTTACTTAGTTCTTGTGATTTACGAATATCAGGAAATGGTTTAATATTTGGAGGAATTATAATAATTACATCAATAATTGTATTGTTTAAAATGACAAAATTATATGGTGAGGATAAAAAGCTATTTACAACTTTATCAATTCCTTTAATAATTACTATAATATTAATACTTGCGATGCAAGATGTGTGGTGGGCAAGATATTTTCCACAATTACACTTTATAAATTTTATTGCAATTATTTTATTGAATTTGAGTAAAACAAAAAAAGATAAAATAGTAAAAATATTAATATTAACTTTATTGATAATAAATAATATAAGCATTTTGAGTGCAAGTACTTTAAAATCATATATTTATACTAAAGATGCAAATATAGAATTTGACAATGTAAAAAAAGAAATTTCATCTAATTGTAAATTAAACGTTGAAACAAAATTGTTTTATGGAACATTTTATAATATTAGAGAAAACTTAAAAGATTATAATCCAACATTTAAGGTAGTCGATGAATTAAAAACAGATGATACAATGCCATTGATGAAAGGTTATAGTATATGCTATTGCAATGATAATTAAAAATATTAAAGTGAGGTGATATAGTGTATGTATTTGATTTTGACAAAACAATATATAATGGTGATAGTTCTATAGATTTTTATAAGTTTTGCCTTAAAAAAAATAAAAAAATAATTAAATATTTACCTAGACAACTTTTTTATATGATGCTATATATAATTGGAAAAAAAAGTAAAAAGCAATTTAAAGAAATATACTTTAGTTTCTTGAAGTCATTTGAAAATATAGATGAAATGGTAAACGACTTTTGGAAACAAAATAAAAATAAAATAAAAAAATTTTATCTTAAAAGAAATCACAGTAAGGATGTTATCATATCAGCCTCACCAAGATTCTTGCTAGAACCTATTTGTAATGAATTAGGAATAAAAAAATTGCTAGCCACTGAAGTAAATTCAAAAAACGGAAAGTTTGAAGGTGAAAATTGTTACGGAACTCAAAAAGTAAAAAGGTACAAAGAAGAATATCCTGACGAAAAAGTAATTGAATTTTATACTGATAGTTTATCGGATATGCCAATGATAAATATTTCCAAAACCAGCTATATTGTAAAGAAAGACAAAATAATAAAGTTTGAAGAATATAAAATTAGTAAGAAAGAAAAAATAATGAATATGTTTACTGATAAAAAATTCATATTATTTATTATAGTAGGATGCATAAACGCAATAAATGGAATATTATTGTCTACTCTATATTCAATCTTTTTAAATTCCAATATAGCATTTATTCTTGGATATTTAACTAGCTTGTTTGTATCATATTTATTAAATAGTTATATTACATTTAAAGACAAAAATTTAACAATAAATAAATTCATAAAATTTTGCATATCATATATTCCTAACTTTTTAGTTCAGCTTATTTGTGTATTAATATTTATAAATATTATGCATATTAATAAAATTATAACCTATACAATAGCAGCAATTATAGGTGTGCCAATAACGTACCTATTATTAGTAATATTTACATTTAAAAAAAATAACAAAGGAGAAAAAAATGAAAAATTATATAAAATTAATGAGACCTAAACATTACTTAAAAAACTTTTTAGTATTTATACCACTTTTGTTTAGCGGAAACTTTTTTGAAGAAAAAATGCTATTAAAAGTAATATTTGCTTTCGTATCTTTTTCCTTAGCTGCATCAGTTGTATATATAATAAATGACATAAGAGATAAGGAAAAGGATAAACTTCACGAGAAAAAGAAAAATAGGCCAATAGCCTCAGGGAAAGTTCCTGTACCAAATGCCATTGCATTTAGCATAGTATTAATAATTTTGTCAGTCATATTTAATTACTTAGCAATTGGAAAGTTGGTAAACATTAGTTATATTTTTATTTTAATATATGTAATTGTAAATATATTTTATAGTTTTGGTTTAAAAGATGTACCAATTATTGATATTGCAATACTAGTATCAGGCTTTGTTATCAGAGTATTATATGGAGCTAGCGTAATAAATATAGTAGTTTCAAATTGGTTGTATCTAACTGTAATGTCTCTATCATTTTATTTAGGTTTAGGAAAAAGAAGAAATGAGTATATTAAACAAGGGGCAAAAAGTAGAAAGGTATTAATGTATTATACTAAGGATTTTCTTGATAAAAATATGTATATATTTTTAGCTATATCAATTGTTTTTTATACTATGTGGACAGTCGATCCAATAATTGTTAACAAAACAAACAATTTAATGGTATGGACAGTGCCCATAATGATGTTATTGTGTATGAAATATAGTATGAACGTAGAATCTGATAATTATGGTGATCCAGTAGACGTAATAACAAGTGATAAAACATTGTTAGTATTAGGTATAATTTATTGTATTATAGTTGCCATTTTAATATATATGCCATTTTAAGATTTGCATAAGTACTTGAAAATAATTCAAGTACTTATTTTAAAAAGTTTAATGAAAAGAGGAAAAAAATGAACGACAAAATATCAAAATTAAAAAATGTGTTTAAAAAATATGGGTTAAAAGAAACCGTAAAAAAAATTATTTCATATTTAAATGCCAATTATTTAATTAAAGTATCTAGTAAGTTTGATGTCTTAATACATAAAAAGAAGTATACAAAAGAGATAGACAAAATATTAAAGGAAGATTACGAAAGGATAATAATTTGGAGAAGCAGTTTCGGATATAATGTTCCGCTATTTCAAAGACCTCAACATATTGCCAATAATTTATCGAAGAAAAAATGCCTAGTATTTTACGAAGTTACAACAATGACCGATAAAGTCAAAGACATAAAAAAAATAAACAATACATTATATTTGGTAAATTTTAATAACAAAGCCTATAGTGAAATATTATTAAGAGAAATTCAAACAATAGATAAACCAAAATATTTAGAGTTTTATTCGACAGATTGGACATTATCAATAAAAGATGTAAAAACATATCAACATAGCAATTACAAAATAATATATGAATATATTGATGATATTAATCCCCAAATTGCCGGAACAAAAAATATACCACGAAATATACTGGATAAATATAATTATGCCTTATCAAATAAAGATATTTATATAGTGTGTTCTGCAGATATTCTATATAATGACGTGTTAAAAAAAAGGGGATTAAACAATTTAGTTTTAACCTCAAATGGAGTAGATTATAAATTTTTTAAAGAATATGCAGAATACAAATTAGATAAGGCATTTATGGATTTAATAAAAAATGGCAAAATAAATATATGTTATTATGGAGCCTTAGCAAAATGGGTAGATTATAAATTAATACAAGAAATAGCCAGAACAAATAAATACAATATAATAATATTTGGTGTGAAATATGATGACTCATACGATACAAATATGCAAAATTATGAAAATGTGTATTTTTTAGGTTCTAAGGACTACAGTATTTTAAAATACTACGCGAAAGAAGTAGATATTTTAATAATTCCTTTTCTAATTAATGATATAACAAAGTCCACAAGCCCTGTAAAAATATTTGAATATATGGCCCTTAATAAGCCTATTGTAACAACAAATATGAACGAGTGCAGAAAATATAAATCAGTACTAATAGGGAAAGACCATAAAGAATTTATAGAAAAACTAGAAAAAGCATACAATTTAAAAGATGATAAAAAATATATAAATTTACTAGATAAGGAAGCAAAAGAAAATGATTGGAGTATAAAAGCTCAGCATATTATAGATTTAATTAAGACTAGTGAATAAAAAATTAATCAAATATTCAAACAATAACTTTTATCTATATCAAAAATAATGAGCTATTTCTCTTTACAATATAATAGTAAATTCCAATAGTTGGTTCATAATTATAATGGAGCTAATAAATAAAATATATTTGTATACTTATAAAAAAATAAACTATTACAAAAATTATTAAATTTTGTAATAGTATTTATTTACACAAAATTATTTACACACTCTTACAGACTCTAAAAATTGAAAGTAAATTGTTTTCATATTTAAAATATTTTAATTTTCTTTATTGCCTTTCCAATTAAAATCACTTTTTATTTTAGTGGTAGAAATATCAGGAGTTCTTGGTAAATAAACAACATTGCAAATATCTTTTAAACACTCAAATTTTTCATTTTCTTTCCAATCATCACCCATTACAACAGTATCAATTTTGTATTTTATTACATCATCTCTTTTTTGCTCCCAGGTATTTTCAGGAATAACTAAATCAACATATCTGATTGCCTCTAACATTTTTTTTCTAATTTCATAATCATAATATGATTTTTTATTTTTTTTCAAATTGAATTCATCTGTTGAGAGTGCAACTATTAAATAATCACCTAATGATTTAGCTCTTCTTAATAGTTCAATATGACCATAATGTAACAAATCAAATGTCCCATAAGTTAAAACCTTTTTCATAAATCCTCCTAATTACTTTTTCCTTTAATAACTAATTTAAAATCTCTAAGCGGTTTAGTAATCTTCCAAGAAGTAGAATTATGTAGCAAATTTATTTCGTTTTTCAAATTTTCTATATCTTGGGTAGAACAATATAACTTTTCCTTTAATAATTGATGGTCTTGCATTAAAATTTCATTTTTTTGATTTAAATCGTTATATTTTTTTGTAAGTATATTGTATTCATTTTGAATATTTTTTAAGTTGTTTATTTCACATTTAACTTGTTTGTGAATTAAATAATAATCATCTTCAATTTCACCATTTTCGATTAAGTCAAGCACATTAGAAAATTTTTCGCCAGAAAGATGATTTTTACAACAAAATAACATATCAAATGCCTCCTGCTGCTTTTTTATGTAATCACTTTTAAAAGATTTATTTACAATATCTTCTAAATTTTTACAGTTTACAGAATCAATAGTTAAAATGTATCCCAACTCCGCAAATTGTATTGGCAAAGATTTATATTCACCATAGTGAGAATTTGTATTTGCTAAGAACATAATAACAGGTTTGCCTAAACATATTGAGTCAAATACAGCACCAGATAAATCAGAAATAACAAGGTCGCATTTATCCATTAATTTTTCCAAAGAATCTTTTGATGAATAAATTGTATTAAAGTTATTTTTTAAAAAGTGCATTCTTTGCTTCTCAATAGAATTATTTAAATATTCAGTTCCGTGATGTGGTTTTACAATAATATCATATTTATCATTTAATAAAGCAATTTCTTTTCCAATTTTATCAATTGAACAATTATCGCCATAAGTAGGTAAATATAAAATAGTCTTTTTTTGTCTAATTTTATTGGGTTTTAGTTTAGTATTAAGATACTTTAGGTTTCCAATTTCAAACGTTTTCCCATAGTTTTGTAGACAAACTGAATCCATTTTTCCATAACATAAAAAGGCATCAAAAATATAATTAATATCAAACGAAAAAGAGTATTCAGATTTTGCAGTTAAACCATACATAAACTTTATTGTATATTTCCTTTTTAAATCCTTAAACTGTTCTATATAATAGGTTTCAAAAACAATATCATAATAAAAATCTGTCGGTTCCCTATAAATATTATACTTACTATTAGATATTTTATTGTAAAAGTCATCAAACATTGTATTAAAACCATTATTTAAACTATTTATAGGAACATATAAATCAACTAGTATCCCTCTTTTTATCATTATATCTACTGCATTTATAAAAGATTCGTACTGAATGTTATTTTGAAAAATGACAGCAACTCTTTTCAATTTCATTATATACCTTCTCTCCATAATAAAATTTTACTAAAATAAACAAAATATGTCAAATATATTTGAAAAAATAAAATATTAATGTATAATAAAACTATAAAAGAGGAGCGTAAAATATGCAAGAATATTTTGATAATATCTATGGTGGCAATTTAAAAGAATTACTATCACACTTCGAAACATCAATAAAAAACGGAAAAAAAGAATTCATTATAACAGCAAATCCAGAAATAATAATGAAAAGCCTAAACGATGAAGAACTTTCCAAAATGTTATTAGATCAAAACAATATTGTCGTCCCAGACGGAATAAGTGTTGTCAAAGTAGCAAAGAAATTCAATAAAAATATATCTGAACGTATAACTGGCATAGAACTATCGTCGGAGTTAATTAAATTAGCAAACGAATATCATAAAACAATATATTTGTTTGGCAGTGAAGAAATTGTTGTAAAAAAATTAGAAAAAAAAATAAAAGAAGAATATAAAAACATTTCTCAAGTATATGCAAAAAACGGCTACAAAAAATATAAAAATAAAGTAATAAGTGATATTCAACAGAAAAAGCCAGATATAATATTAGTAGCTTTAGGAGTACCATTTCAAGAGAAAATAATATATGAAAATATTTCTAAATTTGAAAAAGGAATCTTTGTAGGTGTAGGGGGTACGTTTGATGTACTGAGTGGTATCAAAAAAAGGGCTCCCCAAATTTTTATTAAATTAAATCTAGAATGGCTGTACAGAATTATCAAAGAACCAAAAAGACTAAAACGATTTTATGAAAATAATATAAAATTTTTTCTCAAAGTAAAAATGCTCCCCAAAATAGAAAGGAAGAAAAATAATGAATAATATAAACCTAGAATTAAAATACACAAATATTAAAGAAAATAAATTAGAAGAATATCAAGAAGAAGTTAAAATAATCCATAAAGAACTACATAGCAAAGCCAATCTCCAAAACGAATTTGTCGGCTGGCTAACATATCCAAGTCATATAACAAAGGAAGAAATAGATCAAATAAAGCAAGCATCTCAGATAATCCAATCTAACTCAAAATATCTAATAGTCATAGGAATAGGAGGATCATATCTAGGAGCAAAAGCCGTAATCGAAGCCCTTTCCCCAGCCCATTCTCAGACCCAAATACTATATGTAGGTAACAATTTAAGCACAGACTATATTCAAAATATAATAAATAAAGTAAAAGAAGAAGATTACTCAATCAACGTTATATCAAAATCAGGCACCACCACCGAGCCTGCAATAGCATTTAGAATATTCAGAAAAATGATAATAGAAAAATACGGAAAGGACGCTTCCCAAAGAATATACGTAACCACTTCAAACAAAGGAGCATTATATAATCTCGCCCAAAAAGAAAACTACACCACATTCATAATACCCGATAATATCGGCGGAAGATACTCCGTATTAACTCCTGTCGGACTTTTACCAATCGCTGCAGCCGGAATAAATATAGACAATCTTTTGCAAGGAGCTACGCTAGGCGAAGAAAAATATAATACCCCAAATCTTCTTGCCAACGATTGCTATAAATACGCTTGTATAAGAAATATACTATATAAAAATAACAAAAATATAGAAGCCCTCGTAACGTATGAGCCAAGATTACACAGTCTAATAGAATGGTGGAAACAACTATTTGGAGAAAGCGAAGGAAAAGATGGCAAAGGAATATTCCCTGTTGGATTAGAGTTTACTACTGATCTCCATTCTCTAGGACAATATATACAAGACGGTGAAAGAAAAATATTCGAAACCATACTAAATATTGAAACTGTCCAAAACGAAATAACAATAGAAAAAGAAGAAAATAACCTAGATAACCTCAACTATCTTCAAGGACTTACGCTAAATTATGTAAACCATAAAGCAATGGAAGCAACTGTCCAAGCCCATATTTCAAATGACGTTCCCAATTTACTCCTAAACATAAATAAATTAGATGAAAATACCCTAGGACAACTAATATACTTCTTTGAATTATCCTGTGCAATGTCAGGTTACCTACTAGGTGTAAACCCATTCAATCAACCAGGTGTTGAAAAATACAAAACAAATATGTTTAAACTATTAAATAAACCAGGTTATTAAAGCAAAAAATCATTAAAATAATAAAATCATTTGACTTTTAGTCAAAAATATTATATCATTATATTAAGTGAAGGAGGAATTAACTATGTTTTTTCTAACAAGTTCGTGTTATGATTTAGATCCAATCATAAGACTAGTAAAATTCGGAATAATCCCAATTATACAATTCGGTATCCCAATTATACTTGTATTACTAGGTATGCTTGACTTCGGTAAAGCCGTACTAGCAAGTAAGGAAGACGAAATCAAGGCTGCCCAAAAAATGTTTATAAAAAGATTAATGTATGCGGTAGCAACCTTCCTAGTATTTACTATCGTAACAGCAGTATTTAACCTATTAGTAGGAACTGGAGCAAGTACTGATGGTAACGATTGGAAAAGCTGCTGGGATAATATAAAGAAATAGAGCAACCTTGCTTTATTTTTTTATTTTGCCAATTTGACAAATGTTCATATTTATGATAGTATATAAACCCAAGAGAAAAGCGGTGATAAAAATGAACGAAAAACCAAAATACGTCGTTATCTCCCTTTGCAATAATCCCAGCCATACCCCAGATAACGAACTAAGCAAATATACCATACGATGTATAAAAAGAAAAAAATACCATTTAAACATTCCAGCCCATCTCCAAGAAAGAAAATACTGGCCCATCCCCCCAATCCCCACAACATATACCAGTGAAGAACAACTAACGAAACTAATGAAAAACAACCCCGACATAGCTTCCCTTATTCGCCGTGGAATAATCCAAATTCAAACCATCGAAACCATAACCACCCAAGAAATATGCGGCCTCCTTATCGATAAAGATACCGTAAAAGAACTAATAACTGGCAAAATAATCAAAAGAGGCCACCCTAAGAGCGGTTACCTCGCCTTTGAAGATTACTATTATTACTATGACGAAACAAAAATCATAAATAATCTCGCCCGTCTCACCATCGCCGACAGAAGACGGTACGAAAAACAAATAAATTACATCGAAATCCTCTCCCAAAGCCAAAGCCTCACCCCAAAAAGGAGGAAAAAATGACAAATAACGAATTAAGACTTCTCGCCCGCACAATAATTTTAGAGGAAGCCCAACTATCCCAAAATCCCAATTTAATAGAAACCCTATCGGGGGTAAATACCAAAGAACTAACAAAACTACAAAGCGAATCCGAGCAAATAATCCAAACTGCCCTTACTTGCTATAAAGAAGTAAAAAAACAAGAACTAGAAACATATCATCAAGACAAATACCGCGAACTAATAACAATTATAGAGACAAAACTAAATAACTCCCCAAATGAACCAAGCCTCAAAACCCTCGAAATAAACAAATACGCTCTTATCAAAACCCAAAAATTCCTCGCCTTAACCTATCCCGATATATATCAAGAACAATCATCGACCCTTGCCAGCCAAGAAAAAATAGCTGACCTCAAATACAAAGCCTATGACGGTAGCAATCTAATAGAAATATACTACGAAAAACAAAAAAATGACAAAAAAGAACGCCGAAACCTCCCATCTCCCCTAAAAACATTCATAAATAGCGACGGCACCTATAAACCACTTGACATAATACTATCAGATAAAAATTATCCCCTTATCGATGAAAGAATAAAATACATAATTTTAACCAGCAAAACCTTTCTCAAAAAACAAAATCTCCCTTCCCTCACCAAACAAGAACTAGAATACCTAAAACAAATAATAAATACCGTCGCCACTATGTATGAAGAAGTATCAACCATATCCGATGAATACTTTGACCCCCAAGCTCCCCAAATAACACCCCTAGAAAGATACGAACTCCTTATAATAAGAAGTAGCAGTTTTCTAAGAACAATCGAACTAAAAAGCTATAGCGAAAAAATCACTAAAATCCTTTTCCAAACCGGTCGCAAAATAAAGAGGAAAAAACTATGGAAATAGCAGACATCAAAAAACTAATAAAAAACATTACCACCACCGTCTCCCTCGAAACAAACCGCACCTATCAAGTAACCCCCCTCACCATAAAAGAGTTCTATCAAAACAAAGAAACATACCCCCTTTCCCCCAGCACCAAAAGAAAATACATCCATAACTATAACGGCTTCAATGACAAAAAAGGCGTAAGCACAATCCTAATAGACGAAAACGATCTAACAAAACCAATCCCCGAAATAATGATGAAATACGCCCAAATAACCTTTCACGAACTTCGCCATACAATGCAAATGTACGGAGATGAAGACAGCTACGAAACCTTTTTTATCAAATTAGATAAAATAATACAATACCATAATTATACCGAATATAAACTAGACCACGACAATTTCTCTTATGAAATCGATGCCAATCTATACGGAATAATCAAGGCCGAAAAATACCTCCAAACTGGCTACCCAACAATATACGAAGCCTACCAAACATCAAGTTATAAAACCAAAATCGATAAAAAAAAGGCCGACGCCACCCACAAATTATTAACCTATGACCCCATAAGTAGGGTAGATAAAGTAATGAACGCCCTCCAAACCGGCTACATCCCATACCCCCAAATCCAGTTCCGCCTCCCGCACCCAATGCAAATATTCCTTGACAATTCCGGCCACTACAAACCCCTAAGTACCATCCTTGCCGACCCCGCCTTACCAGCTCTCGACCCCAAAATAACGCACACCATCCTCTCCAGCAGACTGTTCCTCCAAACCATTGACCTTGAAAAACTGTCTATTCCCGAAAGAAAAATAATTTTAGAAGCCTTACGCTATGCGTGGCTAAGAATACAGAAAGAACAAGAAGAAATAAAAAAATACCGTGAGCAATACGGTAGCCCAAGTACACAAATAAGTAAAGAGCCCAATCCCATTACAAGATTTCAGCTCAATATTGAATACTTAGCAAGTATCATAAATAAACTACTAAACCCCGTTACAGACTATCGCCCCAACCAAAAACACAAAAAGAAAATAAAGATCATAATAACCAAATTAGAAGGAGGTGACACTAGTGACTAGAAAAGAATTAGAACAAATAAAGGAAGACATATTACAAAAGTTTAATACCAAATACAAATTAAACGAACAAATGAAAATAATGACCCGTAACGAATTCATAAACACCGAACATCCCCAAGCCCCCTATAAATACTACCGCATCCAAATATCCAAAGACTCTAAAGCCCTAAACTTCCTAAACGGAGAAAGCATAATCCTTATTCCCGAAAAAACAGACTATGACACAGGAGACTTACTAGAAGTAATAATTTCCAGTTTTCACGAACTCCGTCATACTTACCAAATAAAAAAACTATCTCTTGACCCATTTTACAATTTCCTAATGCAAATAGAGTTTTTAATGAAAATATATAACCAACCCGACTACATATACGATCACGATTCCTTTTATCACGAAATCGATGCCAAAAAATATAGCTTTATAGAAACCCAAAAATATTTCCTAACCCATTTTCCAAACCAGTTCAAATATATGGAAGCTTCTCTCTATCTCCAATACAAAAACGAATATTACCACATTAAGGAACTGGTAGACAAATACGAACCCCATAATACCGTCGATAAACTAGTATATGCAATACAAAAGAAAGTCATAAGCCCCCATAACACCCAAATCCCTCCCATTATGTACAATTTCCTAAACGAAGACGGCACCTATAAACCCCTTGCCGAAATAATAAATAACAAAAATCTTCGTCTTATCGATGAACGAATACTACTAGCTGTCCTCTCCAGCCGTACCTTTATCTCTACTATAAATATAAATAAACTAACTCCCAAAGAAAAAATGTACCTAAGAACCGCTCTCCAAAAAGCCGAAGAACAAATAAAACAAGGCATAAAAACCAGTACTAACAATAAAACCATTCAAAAAGAATACAAAAAACAATTAAAAATAATAGGATATAAAATAGCACCCCAAGATACCATCAAACAAGCCCATAAAGAAATAACAAAAAAACTAAACAGTATAACCAACACCCTTCGCCAAGAGAAAAAAAGAGAAAACCACAAAAAACAGATCCCAATATACATAAAAAAATTAACGAGGTCGTAATATGGAAAAAGAATATGTACAATACGCACTATGCAATAATGACACCAATATAAGTCATAAATACAACATAATAGGACATAGAGAGCAAGATATAATCTATTGCCCCCTTCCCACTTACAATATCTATAAAAAAGAAACAACCAGTCTCGGAATAACCAAAGAAATAATCATAGAATCCTTTAGAACCAAAGAACAACTCGAAGAGTATCTAAACACAAATCCATATATAAAAAACAAAATAAATAAAAAAACATATATCCTAAAACAAGAACCAAACTACCCCGTTGTTCTCTTAGGAGAACTAATAGGCGAAGAAATAATCGATATCCCAACCGGAAAAACAATCCATAAAGGAACAAGAAAATCAAACTATTTAGCCTATAGCAGTTATAAAAGAATAACAACCAAAGAAGTACTTCACGAATTAAAAAAAATAGATGAACAAGTACTACTATATTATGAAGAAGAATTAAATAAAATAGAAAATAAACTAATAAAAAGAAAAATCAAAAATTAAGGAGAAGATAAAAATGAAAGAATATGTAAAAGTAAATTTAAATAATAATCGTACAAACGAAGAAACAAATATAAACAGTACAATAAACTGTCTATATGCGGGCTTTACTGCTGAAGGAACCGTCGAAGAAATAGAACTCTTTAACGAAAACTTCCAAACGGAAGAAGAATTAGAACAATTTATTACAGCAAATAACTATAATCACGACGGATTAACCATAAGAAAAACACCAATATATAAAGGCATTACAGTATATGCTGAAAAACTAAATAACGATACCGTTAGAGAAATAATAACTGATAGAATAATCAGAAAAGGAGATGAACTATCAGGATACCTATCATTTAGCACTATCGAAACAGCTACTCCTGAGGAAGTATTAGCCGAGTACAAAAAAATATCATCAACTGAAAACGTAACAAGGAGAGAAATCCTTAAATACGCCAAAACATTAAGTCAAATAGAAAAAATATCAATAGAAAAATTTGAAGAAAATAGTAAACTCGCCAATAAAACCCCCGAAGAAAAAGCCGATATTATGATAAAAAATCTAATAGCAAGAAATAAAAGAAAATAAACAATTACATTCCCAAAAAAATAAATGTACGAGTAAAAGTACATTTTTTTCTTCTTTGATTTACAATTATTAATTAAAATGATATAATCAAAATAGAAGAAAATAAGAAGGGTGTAATAATTATGAGAATATATTTAATAGATGATAAAATGATAACCAAATATGACTTACCAGCCATAGTAGAAGAAGATTACCTAATAAATTATAAAAACCCCATCAACAACGAAACAAGTACCATTACAATTCTTGCAAGTGACAAAAACTGGGTTTTAAAAAGCAATGGAAGCGTCAATATACTAGACAAAAATACCATTACTGATGAAATAAAACTAGAAGAATACTCCTATCACAACCTAAAATTTGTCGGAACTACATATACAATTATCCTCTTTTGTATGCCCATATATGATAAAAGTAGCCTTGCCCTATCATATAACCCCAGTACCAATACAACAATAAAAATAGGTTCTAAGTCTGACAGTCATATAAAATATAACCACCCCCAAGTAAAAGAAGTAGAAGCCATAATAATATATAGTGAAGGAAATTACTACATCCAAACATCTGAAAACTCTAATGTATATCTAAACGATCAAAAATGCCAAAATAACATTCTAAACTACGGAGATATCATCTTTATATGGGGACTAAAAATAATTTGGATGTCAGGCTTTATAAAAATAAATAATCCCCACAATAAATTAAAAATAACATCCCTATCAAATTATAATCTTCCCAAAACAAACAATCAAATATCAAGTGATAAAAATGAAGAAGAAAATAATATTGAATTATATTCAAATGAAGAATACTTTTATCACATTCCCAGATTAAAAACCACTTCCAATCCCGAAAAAATAAAAGTAGACGTTCCCACCGAAAAACAAATCAAAGAAGACATCCCCTTTATTTTAAGTATGGGTACCTCTATAACCCTCTTAGGATCATCTTGTATGATGGGCTTTAATGTAGCAAATAGCATTATGGAACACCGAAGTAAAATGCAAATAATTCCCCAAGCAATAATGGTAGTAGCACTACTATTAGGAAGCCTTGTAATGCCTCGTATATTACAAATATATAAAAATAAAATGGTCGAAAAAAAAGAGCAAAAAAGAGTTGAACGATACAAAGCATATATAAAACAAAAACGAGAAAAAATAAATACACTAATGAAAGAAGAAGCAAATGTAATATATGAAAACAATCCCTCTACTATTGAATGCTACGAAAAAGCCATAAAATCAGGAGCCGGAGCTTGGCATCGAAACCTTTGGAATAGAGAACTACCCGATGACGATTTCTTAACCGTTCGACTAGGCCTTGGAAATACAGAATCCCTAATTGAAGTAGAAGAACCCGAAGAAAAATTTACCGTCGAAGAAGATGAACTCCTTTCCCTAACCAAAGATTTAGCCTCTTCCTCTAAAACCCTAACCCAAGTACCAATAACCTTCTCCTTCAAAGACCATCCCAATACCTCAGTAATATTCAATTATACCGAAAAAAACAATTACATAAACTGCCTACTTACTCAAATTTTAACCAATCACAGCCCTGAAGACTTAAAAATAGCAATATTAACTAGCAAAGAAAACGAATACTTTTGGGAATACATCAAAATAGTTCCCCATATATGGGACTCCGATAAAAAAATAAGATTTTTTGCCAGCACTTCCGAAGAACACCTTGAAGTAGCTACTTACCTAGAAGAAATATACAAAGAAAGAACCGAAAATAAAGATACAGAAATATCACCATATTACCTTATCATAACCGATAACTATTTAAATATAAAAAATCTAGGTATAATAGATACAATTATAGAAAATACCGATACCAAAGGCTTTTCACTATTAACCCTTTCTGAAACAATGAAAAATATGCCAAATAAATGCGAATGGTTTATACAAATAGGCCAAACAACAAGTTGCATCTTAAGAAAAGAACTAAATCACCAAAATCAACAAGCCTTTGTTAATGAAGTAGTAAACATAAATATGAATAACTTAGCCATAAAATTAGCCAATATTCCTACCGAAAGTGGTGAATCAGCCTCTTCATTACCAACCTCTCTAGCATTCCTTGAAATGTATAATGCCAGTAAAATCGAACAATTAAATATAAAAAGTAGGTGGGAAACCAATAACCCCGTTGTATCCCTTCAAGCTCCCGTAGGTGTTCACGTGAACAAAGAAACATTCAAATTAGATCTCCACGAAAAATACCACGGACCACACGGACTAATAGCTGGAGCAACAGGAAGTGGTAAGTCAGAATTCATCATAACATACATATTATCAATGGCTATAAATTATCACCCCAATGAAGTAGAATTTGTCTTAATAGACTACAAAGGAGGAGGCCTCGCAGGTGCCTTCGAAAATAAAGAAACCAAAATAAAACTCCCTCATTTAGTCGGAACAATTACTAACCTTGATACTAGCGAAATGAATAGAACCATAATCTCTCTCGAAAGCGAATTAAAAAGACGTCAAAGAAAATTCAACGAAGTAAGAGATAATCTAGGTGAAGGAACCATCGACATATACAAATACCAAAGACTATATCGTGAAGGAATAATAAAAGAACCAATGTCACATCTCTTCATAATAAGTGATGAATTCGCTGAACTAAAAGCCCAAGAACCAGAATTTATGGCCCAACTAATTAGCATTTCCCGTATTGGAAGAAGTCTAGGTGTCCATTTAATCCTTGCTACCCAAAAACCAGCCGGTGTAGTTAATGACCAAATCTGGAGTAATTCCAAATTCAAAGTCTGTCTTAAAGTCCAAACGAAAGAGGATAGTAACGAAATGCTAAAAAGACCCGATGCCGCTTCCCTCAAAGAAGTAGGACGCTTCTATCTCCAAGTAGGATACAATGATTACTTCGATATCGGTCAAAGTGGCTGGTCCGGAGCAAAATATATCCCCACTAACCAAATAATCAAAAAGACAGACGACTCCATCAATTTCATAAATAATATCGGTCTCACCATTAAAACCATAAATGAACTACCCCAAAAAGAACACCAAACAGAGTATGGCGACCAACTAACAAACATTGTAAAATACATCTATAATATTGCCCAAAAAGACGGAATTAGCAAGCAAAATCTGTGGCTCGACAAAATTCCCGAAACAATATATCTAAACGAAATCAAACAAAAGTACAACTATAATCCCCAGCCCTATCACATCAATCCCCTAATAGGAGAATACGATAATCCGGCCCTACAGGAGCAAAAACCATTAAATATAGACCTAACAAACGGTGGCAATATAATAATATATGGAAAAACAGGTAGCGGTAAAGAAAAACTATTACAAACCCTAATATTCTCTTCTATAGTGGAACACACCCCAAGTGAAGTAAATATATACGCTATAGACTGTGGAGCTGAAACCCTAAGCATATTCAACAATATTCCCCATATAGGAAAAATAGCCAATACCAATGATAATGCTGAGATAAAAGATATTCTCGAATTTGCCACTAAACAATTAGAAAAAAGAAAAGAACTATTTTCAAACTATGCCGGAAGTTACATAAATTACATTACCACAAGTGGCAAATCACTTCCCCTTTTAATATTCATAATTAACGGCTATGAAACATTTAGCGAATTATACAGTAGCGAATCTGAAAAACTAGTCTCTATTTATAGAGAGTGCAAAAAGTACGGAATAATATTCATACTAACAGCCACTGCCTCTACTAGTATAAGAACAAAAGTATCAAACTCATTCGATAATATAATATGCCTTCAATTAAACGATGAATCAGACTATATGTATCTATTAAATGCCGAAAGAGGAAAAGTTCCAGCCAAAATGTATGGACGTGGCCTAATAAAAATAAACAAAAACGTTTTAGAGTTTCAAACCATATCCATCTGTGATACCAAAGATTTCACTAATCTAATAAAAAAAGCTGAACTAGAAATGAATAAAGTCTATAAAGAACACGCTGAAAAAATAGTAAGCATTCCTAAAGTTCTTACCCTAAAAAATATGACTATTCCAACCTATAATCTCAAAGCCATTCCCGTAGGGTATGACATAACAACCAAAAATATAGCAACCTATGACTTTACCAAAGACAATATCACAGTAATAGCCACAAACGATATAGAAGAAAGCCAAAAATTCATACCAGCCCTATTCAAACTCCTAAAACAACTCCCAAATAACGAAGTAGCCATAATAGACTTCTTAAGCCTGCTAAATACAAATATCAAAACATATACCACTAACTTCCTATCCCTCTTAGAAAACATAACCAAAATGATAGAATACGACACCCAAATAACCAAAAACTATACATATATATTAGTAGCTTTTCGTCCTCAAAAAATAGACGAAAATATAAGTACAAAATATATAAAACTAATGAAAAATCTTAAACAACTAAAAAATAATCATTTCATAATTTATGATGATATTACTAATCTAAATAATATAAAATATGAAGATTGGTTCAAATCTAGTACCAATAAAACCAACGGAATATACTTAGGAAGTAACATAAATGACCAAAATATTATTACTACAGAAATGATATCCCTTAGCGAAAGAAAAAATACATTTATACAACAAGGCTATATCATCACTAACTCCAAGTTAAAAACCATTAAATACGTAATAGATGAAGGTGATAACAATGAAAAATAAAGTCCTAGTAGAATTAATAGTACCAGATATAGATAAAAAATATAACCTCTTTTTACCAGCTAATAAAAAAATAGGTACTATAACGAGTCTTATTATAAAAGCTATTAACGATACATCAGGAGGAAACTACGAATTAGAATCAACCCTGTGTCTATATAGTAGACTAAGCGGTACTATATATGACACTAATCTAATTCTTAGACAAACCAACATCAGAAATGGAACAGTATTAATTTTAATGTAAAGTTTAACACCAAAAAGTGACAAATATCTTGACATTGTATAAATTATGTATTACAATGAAGTCAGGATAGAGATAGTACATAATGTATATATTGCAAGATGTAAGGAGATCCGAATAATAAAAGAAGGGAGGGATTAGAGTGGCATTAACAACAACACAAGGTATAAGAAATAAAATTGATGTATTTAAAAAACAATTAGCAAGAATAGAAGATTGTGTAAACACTTTTAACTATGTACTAACCCAAAATGATGTTCAAACTTGGGAATTAACAAACAAGGGTGAAAAAGCAGTAGAAGATATGAGGCATCAAATTGATATGTTAAGAGATATTGCAATTCCAGCAATAACAAAAACAATATCTTCAACAGAGGCTTATTGTGATAGAATTGATAATATAAATGGATAAAGAAAGGAGCCAATGTAATGCAAAACTTTAGTTATGAAGAACTAAAAAGACAGGCTGATAGATTAGAAGAACAAGGTAATGTTTATAGAAATGTAATGGACGATTTAAATGAACTAGCTATAGGTATAGCAAGTTTGTTAGGTAGTTCAGATGCGGAAACAGCACAATTATCAAATGGATGGAAAGCTTGGGGAGCAAAAGCTGTAGAATCGGGTACAAATAGTAAAGCAAAAATTGATCAAATAGCAAGTGAATTTAATACATATATCGAAAAATATAAACAAAATGAATCTCAATCAGTTCAGGAAATTCAAAGTAATAGTTCAGAATTAGACGGTTGGCAGCCGTAGAAAAAAATACGTTTATTAAGACGTATTTTTTTTAATTTATAAAAAAAATCTATCTTTTTTACTATCTTTATGGTATAATTGACATAAGATGTGATTTTATAATCAATAACTAGATTGAGGTGTTTTATGTGAATAAAATATTAAAATATATATTAACAGTAACAATACTATTTTCAGTATTTAGTATTAATGATGTTTATGCTTATGGAGGATATGATAAATCAAAGACATATAATAAAAATTACTTGCCTGACTGGGCTAAAGAACAAGGATGTGAATTAACTTGCCAGTATGAAAATAACCAATGTAATTTTAAGTCATCAAGTGCTTTACCAGGCGTTAAAAGAAGATACGCATCAATTTATTATTGTCCAAATCAATCTAAATATTTTGCTGTATGGATGCTTGAATCAACCAGTGGTGAAAAAGGAACCGTATATTATGGATTTATTAATGATAAAAAAACCAAAGATGACGTTTTAATATCTAAAACAGATATAGGAAATTTAGCATCAGGTACGTGTCCGGCAAGAGGATATGTTTCAAATGGTGATAAACCAGCAACATGTTTTGGTACAGAATCGTATTGTAAACAACAAAGTGGATTTTGGAAAAAGTTTCAAGATAGTAAAGAACTAATGAAGGATAATACAGAATGTACAGAAACAAAATCCGATGGAACAAAAACAGAAGCAAAAACAGAAAAAACAGAAGATCACGCTGCAGAGATTGCTGAAAAGTATCATATTAGTAGAATAGATGTAACCGATAATACTAATTATAAAAGTTGTAGTGATTTAATAGGCGGACATACTCTGCAAATTATTCAAAAGTTTTTCAAAATTATATATATAATAACACCATTTCTAGTATTATTACTTGGAATGCTTGATTTTGGTAAAGCCGTGCTATCAAGTAAAGATGATGAAATGCAAAAAGCAAAAAGCAGATTTGTAAAAAGAATTATGATGGGAATAGCAGTATTTTTAGTTCCAACTATAATAAATATATTATTTTATGTGGTCAATTTTGCTAAAGATCCAAGTGATAGTGGAAACTTCTTTAATTATGTTAGAGGAGATATCTGTATTGATGATTAATAAGGAAAGGAGGAGAACGATATGTTATATTTTTTAGGTATTGCTGAAGACGTAAGAGACGTATTTCTAGGAATCGCCTCAATGATATATTATTTATTAGAACAAGCAGCTCAACTTTTCTTTGATGTAAGTGTAGTTGAACTTTTAGATAACGCAACAGTATCAGCAATATATCAAAGAGTTGGTCTTATATTAGGTTTATTTATGCTATTTAAATTAACTTTCAGCTTTATTCAAATGGTAGTAGATCCAGATCAAATAACAGATAAAAATAACGGAATTGGAAGTGTAATAAAAAAACTAGTAGTAGTAGTAGTACTATTAGGAATGACACCAACCATATTTAAATGGGGATTTGACTTACAAGAAGCTCTAATAAAAGACCAGACAATAGGAAAAATAATATTAGGTGATCAAGTAAAGGAAAGTGGAGAAATAGGTCGATCATTTTCTGCCAATTTATATTCTTCATTTGTCGATGATGAATCAAAAGACGAATTTCAACAAGGATTGCTGAGTAATGATGAATCTACAAGATTAAACTACGGAGACATAAAAGACTATATGAGCGATACAAGCATAACAGGAATAGGAACAGCACTATTTTGTTTAATAGTTGGTGGAATAGCTTTATGGATGTTTTTAACATATACAATAGCAACTGCTACAAGGGTTGTACAACTAATGTTCTTAGAATTAATAGCCCCAATCCCAATAATTTCTTATATATCATCAAAAAAGGAAAATGCTTTTCAGGCGTGGGTAAAACAATGTGCAAGTACATATCTTGATTTATTTATAAGAATGTTTATATTTTACATAGCAATATTAATGATACAACTTATAATGTCAAATGATACAGGTAATAGTATATATTCAACGGTAGGATTAGGTTCTCCTAGCTCACCAATGTTCTTAGTATACATAATGTTAATACTAGGAGTGTTACTATTTATGAAAAAAGCTCCACAACTAATTGAAGAACTATTCCCAGGATTAAAATCAAAGGCAGCTCTTGGATTTGGAATTGGTACAAAAGAAGGTGCTGGTAAGTTAGCCTCTCCAGTTGCTAACTTATCAAGAAGAGCAACAGGTGCTGCAATCGGAGCAGTTGGACTTAGTGCTATTGGAGGAGTAAGTAGATTAACATCCAAGGCTTGGGCAGATCACAAAAGTGGAGAAAAAATCCCGTTACGTAAAAGAGTAGGTGGATTAGGTAAAGCCTTCGGAACAGGTGTTGGTGCGGGAACTTTAAGAGGGCTACAAGGTGGATTTACAGCTAAAAAAGGAGTTACTGGTGCTTATAGTAAAAATACATTTGGTAAAGTTGCGGCCGATAACAAAGCATTTTTAAGGAATGAAGATAATGGCTATGGGCTTGGCGATAGAGTTAGTGATAAAATGGAAGACGTATTTGGAACCAAAGGCAGACAACAAAGGCTTAAGGATAGAAAATTTGGATATGATCAACAAAAATTGGCTATGGATAATATTAAAACAGCACAAAAAGCAGGAGCCGATGCAGGAAATGATATTTGGAATGAAGGAAAATTTATGGGAGCAAATTATGATAACTCAGAAGCTGGAAGAGCGATTAAACGTAGAGGAATGCAACTTAAACAATTAGAAACTGAACTAAAAGCTTACTCCGATCCAACCTCATCACTTTCACTACAAGTAGCAGATGCTCAAAGACAAAAGATTGCAACACAAGCAATATTGAATGATCCTAATGAATCTGTAGAAATGAAGGAAGAAGCAAAACAAGAGTTGGTAAGGTTAAATTCAATAATTAATAGAAAAGCAACAATAGAATATGAATTTACAGATGGATTGAAACAATTTAAAAAAGATGCCGGTTCCTATGCAATAAGTGAACAAGCAATAAAAGATGGAGCTCAAGAACAAGGAGCAATAAACATAATAGCTAATGCCAATGCAAATTTAGAAGCCCATAACTTAGCTAATAAAGATAATCCAACTGGCCAAATCCACATAGATTTAACCAAAATGAGTGTTACAGATTTGGATAATTTTGTAAAGGGCAAAAAAGAATATGAAAAAATATCAATAGATTCCTCTACTGGCCAAATTAAAAATTACAATGGTGTTGATGTAGGTTTTACAGTAGATCCATCTACTGGTAAGCAAATATGGAATTGCAAACTAGATCCTGAAACAAATATAGTTTATAAGACCAATCAAGATGGTGAATTTTTAAAGGGTCCTGATGGAAATAAAATTGTTGCCTACTATAATGTTGAAAAAAATGGTACTACAATAGAGCACGATAGTACAGTAGTAGCATCGGAAATTGAAAGACAAATTAAAGAAATTGAAATGCAAATAAATGGAAATAAGCGAAATGGTGGAAAATAAAAAGGAGTGTGATATAAAATGAATAATGGATATCTTATTCCTGCAAACTCAAAGAAGGGAACATTAATATTAAACATATTTAGACCCTTTGATGCAATTATGTTTGGATCAGGAATATTAGTATCTTTACTATTGTTAATGCTATTTAATACAGGAAATGTATTTATAGTAATATTATCGTGTATGCCAGCAGCCATTACAGGGTTGTTGGTACTACCGGTACCAAACTATCATAATGTATTAGTAGTATTACAATGTATGTTTGAATTTTATACAGAAAGACAAAAATTTGAATGGAAAGGTTGGTGTTTTTATGAACGAATCGCAAACGAAGGTAAAAACGCAAAAAAGTAGCCCCTCATCAAGATATACTGAAGATTGGGTTCCCGTAAAATCAATTGCAAATGGTATGATAGTACTTGACAATAATATGAAAGTAACAGGTGTAAAGATAAGACCTCGAAACATATTTATATTAGACCAAGGTACACAAGATTCAACTATAATAGCTTTAAAAAACTTTTACAATATGATAGACTTCGAATTTTGGTTAATATCAGCCGACCGCCCTGTAGATATATCAGGATATCTTGCTAAACTTCAATTATTATATTCACAAACTCCCAATCCTGCAATTAGAAAAATGATAATGCAAGATATTAATAAAGCCAATGATTTTATGGATAATAATGTAACTGATACTGAATACTATATATTCTTTAAAGATAAAAGTCCAGATATAATTCAGAAACACCTAAGAACATTAATAACAGGTCTTGCCAATTGTGGCTTACAAGCCTCACAAACATCTAACCAAGACCTAAGAATAGTATTAGATAACTTCCTAAATGGTGGAGTATCAACAGATTTTGGGACGGTGATAACACAATGAATTTCAAATCACAAATAGCTCCGAAAGGAATACAATTCAATAAATCAGATTTTGTAATAAGTGATAAATATGCAACAGTACTAACTGTAGTATCTTATCCCAGAATGATAGGACCGGGATATTTATCAAGTTTAACAAACCTTTCCGGTATTAAGATGGTAATAAAACACATTCCTGTACCATTTGCCGTCCTTGCCAAAATGTTAAATAAAGAAATATCAGATTTAAAAACAAAATACCAAGAAGAAAAAGATAGAACAATACAAGAAAGAATTAGACAAGACGTAGAAAGCTTAGAATACTTTATTCAACAATTTACAGCCTCTCAATCCAAAACATTTGATTTTCAAATGCACATAATGATAACGGCAGATACAAAAGAAGAACTAGAAATGAAAAAAGTAACCCTAAAAAACTATATGGATGCAATGGAAATGAGAGCCATACCACTTATGTTCCAACAAGATAAAGTATTCAAGTCAATGTTACCAATATTTGAAAAACAACCAATAGAAATGCGTATAGGAACACCAATGCCATCACCAACAATGGCGGCAATGTATCCATTTATATTTGATAGTATTAAAGATGAAGGATTATCTACATTACTAGGAGTAGACTTTTCGGGAGGAGTAGTACTATTTAATCAATTCCTATATCAAGTAAGAAAAGAAAATAACAGAAATAATGCTAATATGATATTACTAGGTACTTCTGGAAGTGGTAAATCAACTGCAGCTAAGTTAATATTAAGAAGCCATATCAGAAACGGCTACCAAATAGTAGCAGTAGACCCCGAAGGCGAAATATCAGAAATGACTAAAATGTATGGTGGAGAAGTAGTAGACTTAGGTAAAGGCGGAGAGTTCGGAATGGTTAACCCACTAGAAATAATAATGGATGCCGACGAAGAAGAAATAAGAAGTGGACTAGGTTATACAGTATTAACAAAGACATTACAAACCCTAAAAGCCTTTATGAAATACTATTCTCCAGATATAGAAGAAGATGTCTTAACCCTATTTAGTGAAGTAGTACAAGATACCTATGCTAGATTTGGAATAAACTTTAATACAGACTTTTCAAGGTTCACATCTGAAGACTTTCCAACCTTCCAAGATGTATACGCTACTGTAGTTGGAAGACTAAATGCTATAACCGAAAAAACTCACGAAAGAGATGTGTTAGAAAGACTAGAATTAAAAGTTAGACCACTTGTAAGAGAACTAAAATACTATTTCAATGGCCATACATCAATTAACGGGTCATCAGACTTTATAGTCTTTAATATAAAAGAATTAATGAACTCAGACGTAAACGTTAGAAATGCCCTATTATTTAATGTACTAAAATACGCTTGGGGCCTATGCCTTAACCCTAATGTAAATACAGTTATGTCCGTAGATGAAGCTCACGTATTATTAGGAGCCAAAAATGAATTAGGAGCAGAATTCCTAGCCCAAGTACAAAGAAGAGCCAGAAAGTACAACACAGGAACTATAATAATAACTCAACAACCAAGTGACTTTGTCGATGCTAATATCATAATGCACGGTAAAGCAATATTTGATAACGCTTCATATTATTTAGTTATGGGCTTAAAAAAACAAGCAGTTGAAGACCTATCAAAATTAATAGATTTAAATGATAACGAAAAAGAAAGTATAAAAAGATATAGTCAAGGAGACGCATTATTTGTCTGTGGTAGTAGAAGAATGCAAATAAATGTAGTAGTAACCGAAGAAGAATTAGATTCATTCGGAAGTGGTGGTGGATTATAATATAAATAATCCCTAAGGAGGTGTATAATGGATAATAAAGAAGAAAAACAAAATCCAAATACTGGTGAAGAACAAAATCCAGAACAAACGGATCAAACCAATCAAGACCCATTAGCAACTCCTTTTTCTGGTGGTAATGAAAGATATCGAAGTAGAGGACCTAGGAAAAATATAGTCCCAGGAGCTTCTGCATTAAACACCGTAACAAAAGGTGCTAATAAGGTAAATAACGGAGTAGGAAAATTAAATACAAGAGTACAAGGACAAAACCCCGATGGAAGATTTGCCAAAGGAATGGATAAAACAAGCAGTAATATAAATAAAGGTACCAATTCACTAAATGCCTTCAATAATAGAATGCAAAATATAAATAATGCTGCTAATAGAATTGGACAAGTAGCCGAAGACCCTAAGGGTGCTGCAAAAGATATGATTTCTGAAACGGCTAAAGAAGCTGCTAAACAAAAAGTAAAATTAGTATTTATGGCTTTACCATTACCAGTAAAAATTATTATATTAGGTGCTATTGGAGTTTTCTTCTTATTCCTTATAATCATTTGTGCAATAAGTTTTGAAGATATAGATATAGGTAGTGGAGAGATAGGAGGATATTCATACACTGTAAATAATACATCATATTGGTGGCCAGTAGGAAGTGCCGAAACAACTGGTTCAGGTAGTACTATAATGGCAACTGGTGATCCAGTTCCTTCTCAAATATCAAGTGGATTTGGTCCTAGAACCGTGAAAGTTGGTAGTAAGAATCACGCAGGAATAGATATAGCCGGCGGAAATGGGAGATGGACCGCTGGTGTGATAAATGCAATTGCAGCCATAGATGCGACAGTAACCTTTGTATATGATGAATGTCACGGGTCGAGATATACTAATGCACAAGGTTGCCCCCCAAGAGGTAACTATATTAGAACACGAAATGCAGATGGTAATGAATCCATTTATCAACATTTAGATTCAATTAATGTTAAAGTGGGAGATAAAATAAAACAAGGTCAAGTTATTGGTAAAGTTGGAGGATCAGGAATAGGATCAGGAGTCCATTTACACTTTGAAGTATTAGTTAACAATGTGCCCGTCAATCCAACTAGTTACGTAAACATTAATAATCCACGACCATTATCAGCAAATGCCAAATTAGTAAGTGCAAACAAAGTTACAATACCAGACGATGCAACAAATATTCAACGAGTATGTCTTGTATTAAAAGCAAATGGTTTTACTGATGAAGCTGTAGCCGGAATGATTGGTAATATGCAAAGAGAAAGTGGTGTGAAAGTTGATCCAGCAATTGTTAACTATATTAAATGTGTAGGTATTGTTCAGTGGTGCTATACACGTAAAACAGCAATTCAAAATACTTATGGAAGTGCTTGGAGTAATCTCGATAATCAGCTTGATTATATGTTAATGGAAATAAATACAATGCCTAATATGAAAAAATATATGATGGAAAATCATACCCCTGGAGAACAAGCAGATAGATTTTGTTACGATTTTGAAAGACCAGAAGCCGGTGAATGTGCCAAGTCATATCGAAGAGACTATGCTAATGGTGTGTATGATTTTGTAAAAAATGGCTGTAAGTGAGGTGAATAATGAAAAAATATTATATAAAAACAGGAATAGTAATTATAATAATATTAGTAAGTATTTCTGCCTTGGTTGCTTATTTTGCTACAAAAGATAACTATAAAAGAATAAATAACTATGATAGTTTAATACCAGTTGAAGACTATAACACATACTTTGCCATAACAAACAATATAACAAATTATTTAAGAGCTACAACAGATAAAAAAACAGATCAATTATATATGTTATTAGACCAAAAATATATTGATAGAAACAGAATAACAAAAAATAATGTTCATAAAAAACTACCAACATATACAGAAGAAACAATAATGGAAGTAGAAAGTATGAAGATGGCTACCCAAGATAATGGAAATGTTATATATTATGCAACTGGAAAACTTATTGATAACAAATATTTAGAACCAAAATATATAGATGAAAACTATTCAATTATTGTTATAGTAGATTATAAAAATTTCACAGTATCAATTTACCCAGTTAGTGACAATCCAATGGATGATATAAATAGTATTATAGAAATAAATATTACCAAAAATAAATATAATGGTATGAAAGTAACAGGTTTTGTTACACCAGAAAATATTTGTAATCTATATTTAATCGACTATATAGAAAAAATTAACAACAATATCACTAAAGCATACAACATAACTGATACTAATCAAAGTGAAGAAGAATTTAAAACTTATATAAATAAAAATTTAGATAATATAAGTACTGCTGTAAAATCATGTGATTATGATCAAGATACAAAAACATATACCCTTTATGATTATAACGATAACTTATTCAAATTTACTGAATCATCCGTAATGAATTATAGAGTTACATTTACATTAAAGTAGAGTAGTAAGTAATAATTTACTATTCTTTTTCTATTTGTAAAACATACAAAATAACTTTACATTTTTATAAATATTGTGTTATAATATTTTTGACAAGATTAGAGGTGTTAATAAATGAAATTTAGAGCAGAACCTAAAGATTTAGTAATATTTGGATGTTTTTGTTTCTTTTTACTTTATATGTGTGCCATAGGAGTGGTTAACGTATCATCACTCGCAACAGAAGGAACATTTTCAGGATTACTTCCATTCAAGGCCTTTACTCCCCGTTATTTAGGAAGTACCCTAACCCTATTCGTAATGGCTTTAGTCGGAACATTTATGGGCGTAAGTTCATATATATTTGACCGAGAAAAAGGCTTTGGCTTTGCCTTAGGAAAGAAAGATAAAGGATATTCAAGATGGGCAAAAGATAGTGAAATAAAAAAAGAATTAGTAGAAGTAGATCCCAAAGCCTATAACGCTCCCGCTGGAGGATTACCACTTATAAATAACGGAAAAAAAATGTGGGTAGACAATGGCGAAGCCCATAATATAGTAGTAGGATCTACCGGCTCCGGAAAAACTCAAAGTGTCGTATTCCCTTTGGTTCAAAGCCTAGCCAAACACGAAGAGTCAATGATAATTACTGATCCCAAAGGTGAAATATACGAGAATACCGGAAATATGCTAAAGGAAAGAGGATACAATATTGTACTATTAAACTTTCGTAACCCCCAAGCCGGAAATGCTTGGAACCCTTTAACATTACCCTACAGGTTGTACAAAGAAGGAAATTCTGATAAAGCAATAGAATTACTTGATGACTTAGCCCTTAATATACTATATGAAGAGAAAAGTAGTGGAGATCCATTCTGGGAAAAAAGCGGAGCCGACTATTTTTCTGGCTTAGCCCTTGGCTTATTTGAAGATGCCGAGGAACCCCAAATAAACTTAAATAGCATAAACCTAATGTCAAGTTTAGGTGAAGAAAGATTTGGAGGTCCAAATAACAATTACATTAAAGAATACTTTAATGCCAAAGACCCATCAAGACCAGCATATATAAATGCCTCAGGAGTTGTATATACAGCTGAAGAAACAAAGCAAGGCGTTCTTGCAACCTTTAAACAAAAAGTTAAACTATTTTCTTCACGTGACAACCTATCAGAAATGCTATCATATAGCGATTTCGATATGAAAGATATAGGAAGAAAGAAAACGGCTGTTTTCTTAATAGTTCAAGATGAGAAAAAAACACTACATCCCCTTGCAACAATCTTTATAAAACAATGCTATGAAACATTAATAGACGTAGCTCAAGAAAATAAAGGACATCTACCATATAGAACAAACTTTATACTAGATGAGTTTGCCAATATGCCACCATTAAAAGATGTAACCACAATGGTAACAGCAGCACGTAGTAGACACATAAGATTTACATTCATAATTCAAAACTATGCCCAATTAACACAAGTATATGGAAAAGAACAAGCCGACACCATAAAAGGAAACTGTAATATAATGTATTTAATAACAAGCGAATTACAAGCCCTTGAAGAAATAAGCAAAATGTGTGGTGAAGTCAAATCAAAAGAAAAAGACAAAACCGCATCACAACCACTTGTTACAGTAAGTGATCTCCAAAGATTAAAAATGTATGAAGCAATTATTATGCGTTTACGTTTAATGCCATATAAAACAAAATTAACACCAGACTATAAAATGGATTGGGGAAAAACATACGAAAAAGCAGGATACCCAAGTAGAGAAAAAAGACCAGTTGAACTATGGGATATTAGAGAATTCGTGAAGAATATGAAAAAAGAAAAAATGGAGAAAATGATGGCCGAAACCGGAATATCTGCACCACCATCACCTTCAGGATCAGGAAGTATATTTGATAGCTTTATCTCTCCTGCAATGGCTCCTGATATACCCTCCTCACCCCTTAATTTCTCTGACACTCCATCACCTGCTCCAAGCTTTAATGTTGACGACTTAGTAAAAAGAATAGATGCTAAAATAGCAGAATTAGAAGAAGAAGAAAGAAGAGAAAAACTAGAAAAAGAAACCACGGAACAAATAATCCCTGAAGAATCAATAACTATTTCCTCTAAATCTACCATAGAACCCGCAATAGCGAAACCAACAACTTCAGAACCACCAACCAATCCCGTAACTATGGAAGAACCACAAATCAAAGATAGGTTAGATAAGCAACCATTAGAAGATATAACCAAACCAGAAATAAGTAAAAGTGATGATGCCTTCTTTGACGATTTCTTTTCCGATGAGTAATAAAATTACTCTTTTTCTTTACAAATTATTAGATATTCCACCCTACACTAAATTAATAAAAATAATAAAATGTAGTAAGGAGGGATATAATGGTAAATATAAACCAAATAAAAGCGGACGAAGCAATTATTGACATAAGAGATAACTATACATATAATATGGGACATATAAAAAATGCCATAAATATACCATATTACAAACTATTAGGAAACTATTCAAGATATTTAAATAAAAACGAAAAATACTATTTGTACTGCGATTATGGCACTCAAAGTAACGAAATAAGTAATAGATTAAACCAATTCGGTTATAATACAGAGAGCATAGAAGGAGGATACATAGAATACATAAATAAATATCAAAATCTACTTCAATAAAAAATATATTTATGATATACTTATAGTAGATAAGGAGTGATAAAATGCTATATGTAATAATAATACTAATTGTAATAAATATAATAATATCCATAATATCATTAACCAAAAATATAAGTGAAGGCAAAATAACCGAAAGACTAGGAAACCTAGAAACAAGTACTATCAAAAACTTTGCCGATTTCCGATTAGAAATACTAAAAGGAATGAACGAAGACTTTGAAAGACAAAATGAGAAATTAGAAAAAAGATTAATAATGATTAACGAAAAAGTAAACGAAAGATTAGATGAGAACTTTAGCAAAACCAACAAAACCTTTACCTCAGTATTAGAAAGACTTTCCAAAATAGATGAAGCTCAAAAGAAAATAGAAACCCTATCAACAGATATTGTCTCATTACAATCAATATTAACAGATAAAAAAAGTCGAGGAATATTTGGAGAAGTAAACCTAAAGCATATATTAGTAAGTATCTTTGGAGAAAACAATAATAAAGTATATAGAATGCAATACAAATTCCCAAATGGAACCATTTCTGATGCCGTAATATTTGCCCCTGAACCATTAGGAACAGTAGCCATAGACTCCAAATTTCCCTTAGAAAACTATCAAATAATGGTTGATAAAAATAAATCTCCAGAAATAAGGCAAATTGCTGAAAAGAAATTCAAACAAGATGTAAAATACCACATAGATGCTATCAGTAGTAAATATATAATACCTAATATAACATCAGACCAAGCCATAATGTTTTTACCAGCCGAAGCCATATTTGCAGAATTAAATGCTTATCATACAGATATAATAGAATATGCACATAAAAAAAGAGTATGGATAACCTCACCAACAACTCTAATATCTACATTTACAATAATCCAAGTATTATTAAAAAATATCGAAAGAGATAAATATGCTAAAGTAATACATCAAGAATTAACCAAACTAGGATTAGAATTTGCCCGTTATAAAGAAAGATGGGATAAATTATCAAGAAGTATTGAAACCGTAAGTAAAGATGCTCAAAATATAAATATAACCACAGACAAGATAACCAAAAGATTTGAAAGTATAAACAATGTGGAAACCGAAAATAAAGAATATTTACAATAATAAAAATACGTATCCAGAATATAATGAACTAGGAGGATTATGATACGTATTTTTTTCTTTATAATAGGATTTATTTTAATGACTCTTGGAATAACCTATATAATACTTTATACAAATTATATAACATTAGGGTATAATTTCAAAGAGTATGTAAATCTTATAAGTAGTAAGTTAGAATGTTTATTAGCACCAATAGGATTTATAATAATACTACTTACTATTTATATAAAAGGGGGCAAATCAAATGGAATATATTTATGATATATTATTAAACTATAATAAGGAATTTTACGAGTTTTATGAATGGAAAAATAAAGATAACATAATTAATGTTCGTAAAATACCCTGTTTTAAAGTAAGCGAAGATGTATATATAAAATTAAAATACAATATCGTAACATTAGAAGAAAAGTTTGTTGATATGATAAAAGGTAAAACAAGTTACTATACCTCAAATAGAGGAAATAATAACCTCTGTATATTTACATCCAAAAAAGATGCTTTTGGTGCAATGATAGATAACAAGGGAAGAATAATACAAAGAAGTAGTTTATTACTCGAAGAAAGTGAAGAAATAATAGAGGAATTTCAGGATAAAAAAACTACTATAGTAAATATAATAAAAAATCAAAAAAGTAAAATTATAATAACGGGGAGACTTGAAAAAGAAAAAAAACAAGAAATAAAGCAAAGCATAACCAATAATAAATTAAGCTTAGAAAAATTAAAATATATTTTTTATGATTATTTTGAAGAAGAAGAGAATGATGATGAAATAATAAAACAAAAACTATTAAAAGAAATAAATAAACCTTGGAATAAAAAATTAAATAATATGTATAATACCATAAGATTAATATCAAAAATAAAAAATTAAGCAATTGCCTAATTTTTTTATTTATAATTATCACAGTATTCATCATATTTCTTTTTCATAACAGAGTCAGAAAATTCAATATTAGCATCTTTTCTCATTTTTATTAAAGCTTTGTAGTATAAGTTAGAATCTTTCTTTTCAAGTTGCTTACCAAGATCCTCAATAACACTGTCTCTTACGTCCGCAAGTTCAGGTTTAGCCTTTTGGTCTTTTCTATAAATAATATGATATCCATAAGAACTCTTTACAGGCTTTTTACTATAAGTATTATTTTCAAGTGAAAGCATTTCTTTTAAATAAGCCTCATCTAAACTAGCATTATAAGCTTGATATCCAAGGTCTTCTTCAGTAATTTTATCTTTATACTCTTTAACAACGTCATCCCAAGAAGTACCACTATCTAGCTTTTTAATTATTTCTTCTGCAAGAGCCTTCGCATCATCATCAGACAAGCCATCATCTTTAACTTCAACTAAAATATGCTTAGTATCAGTATCACCATAAACACTGCTTTCATAATATGATTTAATATCATCTTCAGAAATCAAAGTTTTAAGATATTCTTTATAATATTTTTGTCTACGATTATCCAAAGATAAATATTCTAAGAAAGCTTGTTTATCTTTAAAACCATTGTTACTAAGAAATTTCTCTTCGTCATATCCATTTTGTTTATACATATTAAGCCAGTATTCAGCTGTTTCTTCAACTTCTGTTTTCATTTCATCAGTTTCCTCATATTTTTTCTCTAAAATAGTTCTATCTATTTTATCAACAAGAAGTGAAATAGAGTAACTATCTTTCATTGTACTATATAAATCATCAGCAGTAATAACTTCCCCGTCAAAACTAACAATAGGTTCTGTACCATCTTTAAGTTTAGCAATTCTTTCCGGATAAACAATAAATAAGATAATTAATCCGAGTATCAAACCACCTGCAAACGCAATAATAACTTTTTTTCTTTCGTCAATTTTTTCAACTTTAGCATAAAAACTATTTTTATTGTGTTTACTTTTATTCTTTTCTTTACCACTTTCCCTTTTGCTATCTTCTTCTTTTACAACATCCTTTTTTAACTTGTCCTTATCATCTATTTTTTTGTTAGGACTGTTCTTACTCATTTTTTAGTCTCCTTTCAATAATCACTACTATCATATCAAAAATTATTGTGTGGTGTCAACTAAAATAGTTAAATATCACAAAAATATCATTTTTTTTCAATAAAAAAATAAAAACACTCACACATTTTTATCTTTTTCCATAAAATAATGTGAAAAGAAAAAAAGGAGGAGTGCATATTATGGGAAATTGTGGATCTTCTGCAGCTATTGTTTTAGTACTATTTATCTTACTAATAATCATACTAGGAGCTTGGATATAAAGAAATAAGGAGGTGAAAAAATGACAACCAATAATTCTTGTGGATGTGGAAACGGATTTCTAATAGTTGTTGTTTTATACATTCTATTAGCAATAATCTTAGGTTCGTGCTTTTTTGCATAAACAGGTGCTATCTATAAAATAGATAGCTCTTTCTATATTATTACCCCATAAAATACTTGCAATTTATACCCAAGTTTATTATAATATATATAGAAAGAAGTGATATAATGAAGAAAATATTAACAGGCTTACAACCAACAGGAGTTATAACTTTAGGTAACTATATAGGGTCAATTAAACAAATGGTCGAAAATCAAGATAAATATGATTCTTATATGTTCGTTGCTGATATGCACGCTATAACAGTTCCCCAAGATCCAGAACTATTACATAAAAGAATAAGGGAACTATTAGCCCTTTATTTAGCGTGTGGCATCGACCCCACCAAAAATAAAATCTTTTTACAATCAGAAAATGAATATCACGCCAACGTATCGTGGATGCTAGAATGCAACACATACTATGGTGAATTATCAAGAATGACACAGTTCAAAGATAAAAGCCTTAAAAATGTCAATTTTACAAGTGGCTTACTAACATATCCAATTTTAATGGCAGCAGATATTTTAATATATGATATAGACTACGTCCCTGTTGGAAAAGATCAAAAACAACACGTCGAACTTGCTAGAGATATTGCGGAAAGATTTAATAAAAAATATGGAGAAATATTCAAAAAACCCGAAGCAATGATATCAGAAAATGTTAGACAAATAAACGATTTACAAGACCCAACAAAAAAGATGAGTAAATCTTCTGAAAATACCAAAGGAACAATCTTTTTACTTGATGACATAGAAATTACCAAAAAGAAAATAATGTCAGCCACAACTGATAGTGAATCCACTATAAAATACGACCCCGAAAATAAACCCGGCATATCTAACCTAATAAATATTTACACATCATTAACTGGCAAGACAACTGAAGAAGTAGAAAAAAAATACAAAAATAAAAATTACGGTCAATTCAAAAAAGATTTATCCCGTATTGTTGAAACGCAGATAAAAGAAATCCAAACCAAATATTACAAAATTATTGAAAATAATGAAATAGATAAAATACTTGATGAAGGTATTGAGTACACAAGAAAAATAGCTAAAGAAAAATATGAATTAATGAAACAAAAAATGGGGTTGTATAGATAATATGGATAAACTAATACCCGATATGTATCAAAAAAGCATATACCATATAAATTATGAAAAACTAAAATCTGACGGTATTAAATGCTTACTATTTGATTTAGATAATACGTGTGTGCCTACCAAAGAAAAAAATCCCAACAAGAAATTAATTGAACAGTTTGATAAATTAAAGGATTTAGGCTTTAAAGTAATAATCTTTTCTAATGCTGGAAAAAAAAGACTAGAACCATTTAAAAAAACTTTAGACGTAGACTGTTCCTATTCAAGTCGAAAACCACTAAGTGGAAAATTCAACAAAATAATGAAAAAATTTGGATATGACTTATCAGAAACAGCAATAATAGGAGACCAACTATTTACTGATATTTTAGGAGGCAATAAAGTTGGCATAAAAACAATTTTAATTAACCCAATGTCTTCGTATGATTTACCAATAACAAAAATATCAAGAATGCTCGAAAGAAAAGTAATGAACAAAATGTCCAAAAAAGGAATACTAACGAAAGGTAAATATTATGAATAAAAAGTGTCAAGGATGTGGAATAATTTTACAAACAGAAAATCCAAATAAAGAAGGATATACGACGGATATAGAAAACCAAGTCTGTACCCGTTGCTTTCGTTTAAAAAATTATGGAGAATACAAAGTTACCCAAAGAACAAATATAGAATACCAAGAAATACTATCAAAAATAACAGACGATGATTTAGTAATATATGTTACCAGTATTTTAAATTTAGAAACAAAATACTTGCAGAAATTCAAAAACTGCATTTTAGTTGTAACAAAATTAGATATTCTGCCAAAATCTCTAAAAGAAAGTAAATTAAAATCCAAAATATCCCAACTAAAAAATAGCAATAATATTAAAGACATTATCCTAGTAAGTAGTGTCAACAATTATAATATTGATAATCTCTTTAATACCATAAAAAAATACAGAATGAAAAACACTTACTTTGTTGGAGCCACAAACTCTGGGAAAAGTACTCTTATAAATAAATTAATAAATAATTATACTGACCAAGACATAGTTATAACAACTAGTGCCTATCCATCTACTACCCTAGATACAATAAATATCGAATTAGAAGGAATAAATATCATCGACACCCCCGGCCTCTTAAATGAAGGAAGTGTCATAAATAAAATATCAGATAAAAAAATAAAAACAATAAATCCCAAAAAAGAAATAAAACCCCGAACCTATCAAATAAAAGAAGAAGGAACTCTTGTAATAGATGATATAGCTAGAATAAACTATAAAACAAGTGAAGGTAGTATGATTATTTATATCGCTAACGAAGTACCAATAATAAGAGTAGGGGATGCCAATCCAAGATTAAAAACCTATCCCTCTCAAAAAATATCCGTTAAAAAAGGTGAAGATTTAGTAATAGAAGATCTATGCTTTATAAAATTCACCCAAAATACAGAATTAAATATCAATATTGATAATAAAATAAAAGTATATACAAGAAAAACAATAATATAGGAGGAATAAATGGAATATCAAAACTATGTAATATATTTATTTGTCTGCCTTGCCTTAAGCTTCGCTATAGGATTAGAAAGACAATATCGCCGAAGATTTGTCGGTTTAAGAACAACAATCCTAGTAGCATTAGGATCATATTTATATGTAAGTACATCATTCCTAATTACAAATGGAGAAGTAGATATGACTAGAATTGCTGCTCAAGTAGTAAGTGGAATGGGCTTTTTAGGAGCGGGGGTAATAATTAAAGACGGAGCCAAAGTAAGAGGCTTAACCACCGCCGCTACACTATGGTGCGACGCAGCAATCGGTGTTCTATGTGCGGGAGGCTTTATAAAAGAAGCCGTTGCTGGAACCTTTGCTATCCTATTTGCCAACATAATTCTAAGATATATAAATAGTACAGTAAATAAAAAAGCCGAAAACCACCATATAACCGAAAAATACAATATCCAAATAACCGGTTCCAAAGACCAAATCCAAGAAGTAAAAACATATATGGAACAATTCTATACCAAAGAAAACATTACTGTCCTAAAAATGAACGAAACAAATAATAAACAAACAGAATTAATATATGAAATAAATCTAACCAAAAATAAAAGCAAAAAGTTAGAAAAGCAAATCTCAAATATAAACACCAATTACAAAATAGAAAACTTAAGCCTAAGTAAAATAACTGAAGAGGAAAACGAAGACGATGAAGAATTATAAAAAATACGCTTATCAAGAAATCATTCTATCAAAACGTATTTTTTTTTATTTATAAAGTTCCCTTTTAAAAAGATCAATATTATTATTCATAACTGTCAAATAATTTTCATTAGAATTAGTAATTCCCCCATCAATACTCCTCATAGTATTAATAGTAATAAGCTCGGCCCCATAATCCTTAATAAGTTCATTAACCGTATCATTAGAAGAAGAACTACTAGAATAAATATATTTAACCCTGCCACTCTCTAACAATTTTTTAACCTCATTAATAGTAGGAGTTGTAAGACTATCATTATCCTCTAAAGAAATAATATTCAAATCATACTTCTCTAAAAACTTAAATACATCATTATCAACCACGATAGTGTCATAAGCCGAATACTTAACCATTTCCTTAAAACTAGCATCTAAACTGGATAAATCATACTGCAGTTTTTCAAAATTCGTATCAATACTCTGAGTAAGATAAGGATTAGTAATATACTCAGCTAGCCCATTTTTAACATTCTGTGCCATCATAAGATAATTATAAGGATTAAGCCAAAGCTGTTCCACTCCATACTCATAATTCATTCCCATTGCTACATCAATCATTTTAAGCTGATGATTTCTATTAATCATTTCCACAGCATAATCCCTTTCATTATCCAAACTATTAAACACAAACAAATCACTTCTGCTGTACTCATTAAGTTTCTTCTCACTAAGTTTATAATCATCAATATTAACCCCATTAGGGTAAATACTATAAACATTAGCATTATCCTCATACAAATACTTTATCAAGTAGTTAATAGGATAAATCGTTGTATAAATATCAATATTCTCCATCATATCCTTCTTAAAAAAACTACAACCACTAAGACAAATAACAACCACAAATCCCATCATATACTTAATTAATCTTTTCACTTTTTACCCTCTTTTCCGGTACCGGATCATATCCAAATTCCCCAAAAGGATGACATCTAAAAATCCTCCTTAAACTAATTACACTCCCCTTAAATGCTCCAAACCTCTCTATTGCAGTAAGAGCATATAAAGAGCACGATGGTGTAAATCGGCAATAACTATGAAAATTTCCCGGTATCTTTCTATATAATAAAATAATTCTAATAAGTAACTTTTTCATACTATCACATATATTATTTTACATTAATTTTAGAACTTTGTAAATAAGTATTTATAAAATTCAAAAAAAATGTTATAATGTAGTAGGGCGATAATAATGAAAATATTCAAAAAATTAAAAATAGAACCAGTAAATATCAATTTATACTATAAAGCATTCACTCACACATCATTCAGCAATGAAAATCCATCTTTTGAAAGTTATGAAAGATTGGAGTTTCTTGGAGATGCCGTGCTAGAACTTATAGTAAGTGAATACTTGTATAAAGAAAGACATCTTGAAGAAGGAGAAATGACCAAAAAAAGAGCTAGTTTAGTATGCGAAAACGCACTAGCCCGCTTTGCATCAGATTTAAAATTTGACGAAGACATTAAACTAGGAAGTGGAGAAATATCTGCAAACAATACCATTTTAGCAGATGTATTCGAAGCCTTTATAGCTGCCCTTTATTTAGATAAAGGATACGACTATGCAAGAGAAATAGTTCTGTCAATCATTGTTAAATATGATAAACAAGGCATAGATTTTCTTAAAGATTATAAATCAACTCTTCAAGAACTGGTCCAAACAGACAAAAAAAGCGTCCACTATTCTATTGTCAACGAGAGAGGTCCAGCCCATAATAAAACGTTTACTTGCGAGGTAAAAGTCGATAATATCGTTATGGGCCGCGGAGTAGGAAGTAGTAAAAAAGCTGCCGAACAGGAAGCCGCTCGCGTTGCTCTAGCCAAGTGTGCAAAGAAGAAATAAGAGAATTTATGGGACACGCCGAAATAGTTTACAAAATTCAATGTAGGCTATCAGTGGTCTCAATTAATTCCTTATTTTTTTTATGCAATCGGCTAATTCCTGAAAAAAATATTGTTAAAAAATACTTATAATTTATTTTAAAACTAATCTAAGCCGAACCCAAATATATGGTTATTTTTTGGGGTTATAAGGTTATAGTTTTTTTATTTATTACAGTCTAATTATTTATAAAAAATCAGCAAAATTTAGCAAACAAATTTAAAATTCAATTAAATATTATTTAAAAAATACAGCCTAAAATCCCAAAAATAAAATTTAAAAAATTAAATATATAGTCTATTTTGTATTCAGAAACTATATATTTTTTTTACAATATATTATATATTCATAAAACAAAAGTTATGGTTAAATACTAAAAATAATGCTTTTTATAACTGCTAAAAATAACTCATAATTTATAAAAAAATCTAAAATTAATCAAAAAAAACAACTTGAAAATTATCTTATTTTACCAAAAAAATTAATAAAAATATTCTTTTGTAGAAGTAAAAATTTTAACTTAAAACAACATTTATTATATTGAAAATAACTCAAAATTTAATAAACCTAAAATTTAACAAAAAATTACAGTGTTACCTGCACGGTAACAAATTTGACACTTTTAAGTGTAAAGTTTTAAAAAAAATGAAGAAATTTAGCCTCCGAGGGGGGAATTTTTATTTTTTTTGGGAATAATAATAATAGAGGAGGTCGGAAGGATGAAAAAAAATCAAATCGTATTACAAGAAGGCAACAAAGATTGTGGTAGTGCTTGCTTGTTATCAATAATCAGATACTATGGTGGAGACTATCCACTGGACAAATTAATTGAACTAACCAATACAACCAAAGAAGGGACAAGCTTTTATGAGTTAAAATACGCATCTAATGAACTAGGACTTATAGCAAACGGGTACAAAGTCGAAAATATATCCGAAGTATCAAAAATAGACAAGCCAATTTTATCCCAAGTAAATATTAAAGGATATTTGCACTTTGTAGTAATTTATAAAATTCAAAATAACAAATGTACAATTATGGATCCCGCTAAAGGTAAGGTTATTTTAACCATTGAAAAATTTAATGAAATATTTACTGGAAATATTCTTTTAATTGAACCATACAAAAAATTAGAAGTTCATAAAAGTGATAACTATATCAACAACATTATTATACTATTGCTCCAAAATAACCAAAAATTAATCAAAAACCTAATACTACTGTCATTAGTCTATACCTCGCTTACTTGTCTGTATAGCTTTTACTTTAAGATAGCAATAGATAATATGATTTTAACCCATAACTTAAAAATAATTGCCCTCATATTTTTCGTCATAATGCTAATAAAAGAAACAACCGGATATTTTAGAAATAAACTTCTAATATATCTAAATCAAAAAGTCGATTTATCCATCTTTTTAGAAACATATAACAAAATCCTTTCGCTTCCTTATAATTATTATAAGACCAAATCAACAGGAGAGGTAATATCAAGAATTAACGATTTAGGACAAGTCAAAAACCTAATCAGTAAAATTCTAGTCGTAATATTCTTAGATATCCTCATAACCATTAGTGGTGGAATAATCTTATACATAATTAGCCCCAAACTATTTTTATACCTTTTGCTGATAGTATTAGCATATATCACAATATATAAAATATTTAAAAAAAGTATAAAAAAGTTAACAACAATGTGCCAAGAAAAAACAGCTAAAGTAAATTCATTATTAGTAGAAACCATATCAGGTTTTGAAAGTATAAAAGAATTAAACTACTACCAAGGCATAGAAAAAAAGATGGAAAAAGTTTATATAGATGCCCTTGAAAAAACAGTGACACTAGATAAAATATCTAATATCGAAGCATTTATAAAAAACTTAGTAACAGAGACAGGCCTTTTATTAGTAATGTTTCTAGGTTGTAGTCAAATATTAGAAGGAAGTTTAACTCTAGGTAGCCTAATAACCTTCAATTCCCTGTTATTATATTTCCTTTCTCCTATTAAAAATATAATTGATACAAGTAAAGAATACTTTTACGTAGCATCAAGTATAAAAAGAGCCAATAATTTTCTGAACGTGGAACCAGAAGAACTAAATAACAAAACAGATTTAGTACCAAAAGGGGATATTACTATTCAAAATTTAACCTTTAAATACGGTAGAACTACGGAAGTATTAAAAAATATAAATTTAAAAATAAACACAGGAGAAAATACATTAATAATGGGAAATTCTGGCACCGGAAAATCAACTCTTCTAAAAATAATATACGCCTACTACAAAGTAAAACGTGGTACAATCAAAATAGGCCGTATAGATATAAATGACTACGAAACACAGGACATAAGAAAAAATATTGGCTACATATCGCAAAACGAAACCCTCTTTACCGATACCATAAGAAATAACATCATCCTAGATAGAAACATAAGTCCCAAAAAGTTTCTTGATGTATGCAAAATAACAGGAGTAGAGGAAGTAGTAAAAGATATGCCGTTAGGTTATGACACACCATTAGAAGAAGGCGGTGTTAATATATCAGGAGGTCAAAGACAACGAATAATATTAGCACGAATGCTTTTAAAAGAATGTCAAATTCTAATGATTGATGAAGCCCTAAATCAACTAGATATAAGTTCAGAGCGAAAGATATTAAAACAGTTATTCAAACTATACAAAGAAAAGACAATAATAGTAATTTCTCATCGTAAAGACAATATGGATTTATATAACAAAGTCATAAAATTAGAAAATGGCCAAATAATAGAGGAATTAGTAAGAAATAATTAGGAGGAAATATTTATGCACAAAGAAATAATAATACAAAATTCTCACAACAATATTATGAACAGATACAAAAAAATATTACTTATACTAGTATTAGTTCAAATAATAATTATAACAACAATTCCCTTTAAAAAAACTATAACCATAATGTCAATTTATAAAGATAGTAAATTTGTTATAGAAGCCTCATCTCCAAAAAAAAATAAAATAATAGCAAATAACTATCTGTATATAAATAACGTAAAATGTAAATATACTATAAATTCCGTTCTCGGAAACAAAGTAATTTTACAAATTAATCATCTATCGCCAAATTTTGCCGAAAATGAAAACATAAAATTAGTACTACCAACTGAAGAAAAGCCAATCATAAAATATTTATACGATTACATAAGGAGGACACAATGATAAGTATTACAAATGAAGAATTAAAAAAAATATCTGGAGGTTGTAACTGGAGAAGAATAGTAACATTACTAAGATACTTTTGTAGATTTATATAAGCAACTATGATGATATTATATAATTAAAACTATATATAAAAACAATAACAATTAAAAGTATAGTTAATTAAAAAATAAGGAAAGGAGATGTTAAAATGATAACACTAAATAATGAAGAATTAAACTACGTAAAAGGAGGAGGCTGGGCCCTTGCCGCTAGCATAATTGCCGGAATAATCTGGTTAGGTGGCCTCTTCGTAGGATATACAACAAGAGGATAAAATAAAAAAAATAAAGAAAGGAGAAAAAAATATGAGAGAATTAGAAGTAAGAGAATTAAAAAACATTTCTGGAGGATGGTCTTTAAGTGCGGCCTTTATTAATGCAGCTGTATCCGCCGGCAAATCAATATACAATTTCGGTAGAGTAATTGGTAGCACAATAAGAGGCCTTGTAAACGGAACGTATACATTCTATTAATAAACCAAAGACATTGAACCCACATTCAATGTCTTTAAACTATATAACATCACGGTATCCATCATCACTACTATGATTATGATTACTATCGCTGTCATTTTTACTATCCTCATCAATCCCCATCGTATGAGCTGCATTAATTTCATCATCAACCTCAATTAATTTAAGCACTTCCTCAAAAGAAGTAAACCCAGCAATAACCTTATATAAACCATCCTGAAGTAAAGTAATAACATCCCTGTTATAAACAAGCTTTCGCAAATCCTTCTTAGGAAGGCCACTACTAATTGCATCCCTTATCTCTTGATTAATAAGCAAAACCTCTTGAACAGCAATACGCCCCCTATATCCCTTAGAACAATTACTGCAACCAACAGGAGCATAAATCTTTTCTACATTCTTTCCAAGAACATCCCTAAAAAGCTTTTTCTCATAATCATTAGTTTCTCTAACCCTTTTACACTTATCGCAAAGTTTTCTAGCAAGCTTCTGGGAAACAATTCCCGTAAGGGCACTCGCCAAAAGATACCTCTCAACATCCATATCAATAAGCCTTTCAATAGTATTAAGCGAATTATTAGTATGCAGTGTGGACAAAACAAGATGCCCCGTAATAGAAGACCTTACTGCAATCTGTGCCGTCTCACTATCCCTTATCTCACCAATCATAATAACATTAGGGTCCTCTCTCAGTATACTCCTAAGAACAGTAGCAAAGTCAAGCCCAATTTCACTATTAACCTGTACCTGATTAATACCCTCAATATCCATCTCAACAGGATCCTCAACCGTAATCAAATTAGCACCCTTAACATTAAGCTTCTTCAAAAAAGAATATACCGTCGTAGATTTACCACTACCCGTAGCTCCCGTAACCAAAATGATACCATTAGGAGCACTTATCATCTTCATAATCTTTTTATAATTAATCTCATTAAAAAACAAATACTCAAGTCCCTGCATACTACGCGAGTAATCCAAAATACGAATAACAATCTTTTCCCCTTTTTTAGTAGGAAGAGTTGCAACACGCATATCAAGATCCATACCATTAAGCTTAGTCTTAATTGCTCCATCCTGAGGAAGTCTCGTCTCCGTAATATTCATTCCCGATAAAATCTTAATTCTGGTCATTATATTTTGTTTAACCTCTTCAGGAATATTAGCATAATCATCCAAAATACCATCTACCCTAAGCCTTACCCTAAGAAACGTATCCGTAGGATCAAAATGAATATCACTTGCTCCCATTTTAACCGAATCAATAATAATACCATTAACCGCATCAACAACAGGAGTCGTTAAAAAATTGATAGTACACTTCATAAGCCACCTCTATCCCTTATTCTCTAATTATATTATAAACTACTTTATAAAATTTTACAAGCACAAAAATACAATTCGACATTATTTACACAAATTTACATATATAATCAAAATGGTGATAAAAATGAAAAATAAAATAATAAAAATAATATTTCCAATCCTCTTATCAATCATATTAGGAGCTATATCAGGAAACATAGTAAGCAAAATATATGCCGAAAAAACCACAGATACACTAAATAGTGTAGCACTATACATAATTGAAGAAGGAACATACGATAGCGAAAACAATTTACGACTTACAGGTCAAACCGTTGATTACGCCCGAGTTTTGCAGTTACACCATTACTAAATGTTAATTCAAGCCTTGTACTACAAGGGTTTTATTTTGTCAAGTTTTTATCAATTTTATGTTGTGTATTGATGTGTAA
>SAMEA104315424__coassemble_397_pt1 | contig 45838 bp, 42 predicted proteins | sample SAMEA104315424__metabat2_high_PE_039 | metagenome-assembled genome bin SAMEA104315424 (sample SAMEA104315424) | gut metagenome | biome: Monkey gut; feature: monkey-associated habitat; material: faeces | place: China | collected 2013
TAGGGTAAATAAGAGAGGTAATCCACAATTTTCTCTTCATTTTTTTCATAGGGGATTGCACCTCTCTTTCTACCTATCTACACTTATAATACTATCACAGTTTTTTAATTTCTGCAAGTATAATATTACAGTTTTTTAATTTTTGATGATGTATTTATGTTCTAGTTGGTAACTTATGATAAGTCCTATTAGGCTAATTATTAGTAAATATATATCAAAGCTGGTTAGAAATATTACAATTAGATTAGCACTTATATGAACAAGCATACTGGCTCCTATGTTCTTATATTTGAGATATATTTTACTTAGTATTAGACCTAGAACAAAGGCATATATCATATTATATAGGGTGCCGTGGAGAATGGCGAAGACAAAAGTGCTAATCATAATACTGGTATTTTCATCATTGAATTTTATGAGTTTATTTAGATAGATATATCTAAATAGTAGTTCTTCCATAATGGGACCGATAAAGCCGGTAGCAAGAATTACTAGCCATAAACTCATATTGGTACTGGTTCCGGCCCCTCCTACTTTAAATAGAAGCATATTCATAAATGTGGCTGAGAATACTCCAATCATAGCGAGGGGAATAATTCTCTTTGTACTTATATTTTGTTCTTTTTTATAGTATTTTTTATATAAGATAAATATTACTAATATATTAAAGGTTAGTAGTATATAGGGCATATAGTTTATGACAAAGTGTTTGACATCATCTCCGCCGCACGTAGTGTATATTATACTACTTCCGAAAAGAACGAGGTACTCTAATATATAGATTATAAATATATTTCCTAGGGCATAGATAAATTTTTTTAAGTATTCCATAATCGTCTCCTTTACTTTTACTTCTATTTATATTTTAACATATATTTGGGAACTAATCTATAGTTATATATTATGTTTGGAAATTTTTTGGGGTATTTAAAAATATGGGTATTTGTGGTAATATATATTTGAAGGTAGTTATGAAAGTACTTAGTATTAGAGAGCCGTATGCGTCGCTTATTATGAATGGGAAAAAGAGGATTGAAACGAGGAGTTGGAGGACTAATTATAGGGGGGAATTTTTGGTGCATAGTAGTTTGGGGAAGATGGCTGGGAAGGATAAATATAATGACATTGTTAATGATTTGATTTCGGATATGGATATGAATTATGGTTATATTATTTGTAAATGTAAGTTAGTGGATTGTATATATATGGATGAGGAATTTATTAGATTTATTAAAGATAATCGGACTGAATATGCGGTTGGGGAATATAAGGTGGGGAGATATGCTTGGGTTTTGGAGGACGTAGAACCTATTAAGAAAATTAGGACTAAGGGGAAGCTTAATTTTTGGAATTATGAGGGGGAATATGAGATTTTGGATAGATAATTTTAATGGAGATACTGTTAATTATTGCTACCAATAGGGTAAGAAAAGAAAGTCTTATGATGCAAGGCTTTCTTTTATTTCTTTTAGATAAAGGCTAACGCTTGTGGCATCACTTCCCCCGCCTTGGGCGAAGTTTTTATTACCGCCACCATTTCCACCGCATTTTACACTTAGGTGTTTAATGATTTTACCAGCATCGATATTTTCGTTAGTTGTTTTATTTTTACAAATAAAGTTAACGCTATTTTCACCAACGTTGGCAAGGAGAATGAAGCTATTTTCTATTCTATTGGATAGATTATCGGCTATTTGTTTTAGGGTATTTACGTCATAGTCTTTTGTTATAGCAATTACAGCATTTATTCCGTTTATGTTATTTATGTTTTCCATAAAGCTACTTAGATCACTTACGGATTTTTGGCTTTTTAGTTCCATATATTTTTTTTCAAGATTTTTTACTTCTTCTTTAAGGCCTTTTACTTCGTTTCTATTGAATACTATATCACTATAACAAGTTGGAGCGTCGTTATTTATATCGTAACTCCAGTTTAGTTTGATATCCATCTTGTCAGCATCCATTAGGATTTTTTTGACTTTGCCGAGGAGTTTAATCATATCGTCATTATATGGAGCTATCTCGCGCTGCATCATTGGGATTATCCATCTATCGGAAGTTCCTGTAATACGATAAATATCGCTACCTTTATTTTCGACATTAATAATACCTACTTTCTTTATGTCGCCGGTATTTTTGACGTGGGTTCCACCGCATAGTTCGATGGAATCTCCTAGTTCCACTACTCTAACGATGTCGCCGTACTTGTCTTCGAAGAGGGCCATTGCTCCTCTTTTTTTGGCTTCGTCTAATTTCATATAACTGATGTGGCTATCGATATTTTGACGAATTCTTTTATTTACTTCTTCCTCTACTCTAGTTATTATTTCATCGCTAAGGCGTCCTCGGTAATTGAAGTCGAAACGAAAACTTTCGTTAGTAACGTTGCTTCCGGCTTGATGAAGGGAATCTCCAAAGATGTCTTGAAGGGTTTTTTGGAGTAAGTGGACAGCACTATGATTTTTAGTGATATCGTTTCTAAAGTCTTTATCGACAGAGGCTACTACTGTATCTCCGGTAGTTATGAGACCGTTTTTTACTTCGACGTGAATTAGGTTTTGGCCATTTGGACTTTTGATAACGTTAAGGACTTCTAGGTCAGCACTTTCGTTTTTGATTGTGCCTTGGTCGCTAACTTGGCCTCCGCTTTCAGCATAGAATGGGCATTTATCTAATATGACTAGGCAATCAGTGCTAGAACTATTTACGACTTCATCATCTCTTATTATGCCTATTACTTTACTTTCGGTAGTTAGGGTATCATAACCAACGAATTCGCTTTCTTCTTTGAAGTTTATAATGGCTTCACTTTGCATATTCATACTTTTATAGTTTTTTCTACTGCTACGTGCTGTTTCTTTTTGCATATCCATATATTTTTTGAATTCTTCGGTATCGACAGTAAAGCCTTTTTCTTCGGCTATTTCCGTAGTTAGTTCGACAGGGAAACCGTAAGTATCGTATAGTTTAAAGGCTTCTTTACCGCTTATTACTTTATCACTACTTGTTGTAAATAGTTCTTCTAGTCTTTTTTCGCCAGAGAGAAGGGTTTTATGGAATAGTTCTTCTTCTTTAGTTATTAATTCTTTGATATTTTCTTCTTCTTTAACGAGATATGGGTATATTTCTTTATAGTTATCGACAACTACTTTGACTAAACTAGCCATAAAGCTGTGGTTTATATTTAGTTTACGGCTCATTCTAACGGCCCTACGTAGTAGTCTTCTTAGAACATAACCGCGACCATAGTTTTCGAAAGTGGCTCCGTCGCCTAAGGCAAAAACAAGAGTTCTTATGTGGTCAGCTATTACTTTGAATTCCATTTGGCCAAAGTATTCTATATGACAGATATTGCTTATTTCGTCCATAATGGGCATAAACATATCGGTTTCGTAGTTGGTTTCAGTCTCTTGAAGGATACAGGCCATTCTTTCAACGCCCATACCGGTATCGATATTTTTGCTAGGTAGTTCTTCGTAGTCCTCTCTTTTAACGCCTTCTTTGGCATTGTACTGGCTAAATACGTTGTTCCAAATTTCGATATATCGGTCGTTTTCGATATCGTTTTGGAGGAGTTTTATACCTTGATTTTCTTTGTCGTATTTGCTCCCGCGGTCATAAAATATCTCGGAATCGGGACCGCTTGGTCCTGGTCCTATTTCCCAGTAGTTGCCTTCTAATTTTATGATATGGTCATCTTTTATACCGAGACTTTTCCATATTTCGATGGCTTCGTTATCGCTAGGATAAACTGTCATATAAAGTTTATTTACATCTATATCGAAGTATTTGGGACTGGTCAAGAGTTCTAGAGCCATAGTTAGGGCTTCTTTTTTGAAGTAGTCACCTATAGAGAAATTGCCAAGCATTTGAAAGAAAGTATGATGACGAGCGGTTTTGCCCACAATTTCAATATCGCCAGTTCTGATACATTTTTGACAACTGGTTAGTCTTTTACAGGGAGGCATAAGGGTTCCGTCGAAGTATTTTTTGAGGGGAGTTACACCGGCATTTATCCAGAGAACAGAGGGATCATCGTGAGGGATGAGACTTCCGCTTTCCATTATTTTGTGGCCGTGTTCTTCAAAGTATCCGAGATACATTTTTATGATATCGTTACCTTTTAATTTCTTCATTGTTCATTCTCCTTTCAATATCTTTTAGTATTGTATTAAGTCTTTCTTCGTATTCTTCAGTAGTTCCGTTATTGAATATGAAGTAATCGGCATAAGCTATTGGTGGGGCTTTAGCAATATTTTCTATTTCTGTTAGATCTCTTCTTTGAGCTTCTTCATTATTGAAGGGTCTTTCTACTCTATTTTCTAGTCTTTCGTAACGGATATTTTTATCACATACGACGGCTATGGTATAGAAGTTATCTCCTAGTTTTTCTTTTAGGAATTTGTATTCATCCCAAGAGTATAGTCCGTCAAGAACGGTATTTTTTTCTTCATAACATTTTTGGATTTTGGGATATAAGAGTTTGGCAACAGCGGCCATTCCGTGTTCTTTTCTTATTTTTTCTCTGTATTCTTTTTGGGTTTCAGGAGTTATTGGTATTCCTTCTTCGTTCATTTTGTCATATACGAGACCTCCAAAGTATACTTTATTCCATCCTCTTTTTTCTAGTAAGTCTGTAGCAATGCTTTTGCCACTTCCACACATACCGACAATAGCTATAATTTTATTCATATTATACACTTCCTTTCTTATAACTAAAAAGGATTACTCCCCTTTCCTTTTAGGAACGAAAGTAATCCGTGGTACCATCCTAATTTGCTTTTAGCACACTTAATTTGGATAACGGTGTTAACCGGCAGGTATTAACTGCACTTTGTAAAAGGAGCTTCGATTAATATTTATTATTCGTTTCCACCTAACACGAACTCTCTATGAATATTTATTAATTTACTTATCTTTTACTTCGTTTTTCTGTAATTATTATACACTTTATGATTAGGAGTTGTCAAGGGTTTTAGAGATTTTCTTTTATTCTTATAACGAGGCTAGACATATCGAGACCGTAATATTCTTCTACACCCCCGATAGGGCCATTTTTAGAAAAATTGTTAAGGCAGATGAAGTCGTCGGTGGTGTTTAGAATGGCGTGCCACATTGGATCGTTTGATTTTTCGAGGGCAACGCGTTTGTAACCTTTGGGGAGGACTTGGGCGAGATATGAGGCGTCGCTAGCGATAAATTTTTTTAGATTGGGAACGGTTACGACGCGGGTTTCGATATAGTTTTTGAGTAGTTCTTGCTTTAATTTCATTGCTAGTTCTACTTCGCTACCGCTAGAGAGGAGGATTAGATCGAGACGATTTTTCACCTCACTAATTACGTAACCTCCGCTTGCTACTTCGCTTACGCTGGTGTATTTGAAGCTTTCTAATTTTTTGTCGGAAAGTATTATTACGCAAGGTTTGGTACTGGTTAGGACTTCGTTCCAAGTACCGACTAATTCTTTGTAATCACAGGGGCGGTATACTTCGAGATTGGGGATGTTTCGAAGTGATGCTATTTCTTCAACAGGGCTATCACAGGTACTATTTCCGTCAAAGGTATCGCCGTCAAATATGTATATAGATGGTATATTCATAAGGGCACTATAGCGGATTGCTTCTTTCATTCTATCTATACAGATTAATTTGCTATATGTATAGGGACGGTAGCCGGTTAGGGTAAAAGCATTCATTACTTCTCCTATTATATAGTCACGGTTATCTAGAATAATATTTTTTCCGAGATAATTGTCACTGTTATAGATATTTTTTCCTTTTAATAGATAGTGGGCATAAGGATAGTTACTGCCCATAAGGAAATTGGGGAGGAAGCTTGATATGATATTTATTATTTGGTAATTGATAAATGATAGGGGTTTATCGCAATTTAGTTTATTCATATCAATGATTTTGTCTAATTTTAGGGGGTCAGTTTCGCTATTTAATAAATGGGCTAGTTCGCTTTTATCTTTATCACTTGCACTACTCATATATAGTCTATAATTGTTGTACCAATCTTGGTATTCTTCTTTGAGACGGGTTATGATATCGGCTTTTAGGAGTTTGGTATTTTCTGTATTATGAATATAGTTTCCTTGGTAATCGTTTATGATATCTTCTTCGATGTTTACAATAATCATAACGGGGCGTTCGCTTTTAGAGGCTTGATTAAGGGTCTTTTCTATTTCTTTGGTGTTATCGAAGTTTTTTATTTCCATTACTTCGTAGTCACAAGCCATATAGGTATCGATTATGCGGTCTTTTTCGAGGCCACCATCATCGTTTAGGTAAGCACAGATGCAGATGAAGTTATCGAGGCCGTATTCACTAGCTATGCTTAGGGCTTCGTAGCTTTTACCGCTTTTGAGGTTTTCTTTGGTACATATTAGATATGTATAATATTCAAATAGTGTTAATTGGTCGGTGTTATACCTTTCTTCTAGTTTTTTTTCAGCCATTGCGAGACCTACGGAAGTGCCAAGAGCGTTTGTGAATACTCCTGATGATACTTCTTCTCTATTGCTCCGACCGTAAGATAGGTCCTTAGTGCAGACGTTATTTCTTTTTCCGTAATTTTTTAGATCCGTTAGGCTATAGTCATTACTCATAAAGTATAAGAGGCTATAGTACAGACTGGATAGTCTACTGTCGCTTATGACTAATCTATCTCTATTCGCCCAGAAGGGTCTTTCTAAATCGTAAGTTAGATAGTCTCTAAATAGTGTATATAAAACCTCTGCTAGGCCGATAGTTAGTTTGTTGTTTTTATCCATACTAAGGGCAACATTGGTAATATCGTCAATAACTGTTTCTTCGTCTAATTCTTGTTTTATGTTTTTACTCATTTTATCCCTACTTTCGTTACAATAGAATTATATCATAATATGGCTTTTTTGTGAAGTCTTTTTTTTGGAATGACGCTACCCGCGGGCAAGGATAGAGATATTTTTATTATAAAATTCCTTTATAGAAGTATAGTTTCATATCTTCATCAGAATATGTTGGTTTAGACATATCGATATTTAACAGTTTACCAATATTATAAATTAAATACTGGGATGCTATTAGTAAATCGTATTCGCAAAGTATGCCACTATAATCACTTTGAATAATAATGGTTTTTTCCTTATCTAAATATGAAAGCAAAACCTCTTCATAAGGACTATTATTGCTACTTTCTAGATAAATACTACATTTATTGTTTAAATGTTCGTAATTTATAAATCTACCGTGGGAAAAATTCTTTTTTTCGTGACAGATAGCATTCATAGTGCCGGATTCTATTAGTTTGCTTTCTAAATCATATTCGGCACATTTGCAATAGTCGCCACCAAAGATATTTATTGTGTTTCCGAGTTTGATTATATTTCTTACTCTTTTTTCTTTGAATAATTCATTAAAATAATTGTTCCATTTTTGGAATGAGGAGCTTATAAAGTTTTCAACAACGAAGTTTGGGTCTTTTTTTGTATAATAGTATTTTAAGAAGAGACTACACGGACTTATAACACCTTCAAATGATAGGAAACCTCGTTCTCTAGTTTTGTTAAAGTTACTTCTGTAACTAATAATGTTATTTGAGGAAAGATTGGTTTTTTCACAGATTTTATTTTTTTCGCCTTTGGTTATTATGTATTTGGTTTCAGGAGTAAAGTTTGATGTGCTTGTTATCAAATCATTTGTAGTTCCAGAATAACTAAACATAATTACTGAAGTAATATTGTCATTATTTCTATGTAAGATATCTCGGGGAAGAAGGTGATATGTGTTACAGGAGTACAGGTCATTAATGCAAATTGATGCAAAGATTGCTGTGGCATAGCTTCCGCCTGTCCCTGTAAATATATAGTTTCCTTGGGATTGAAAATTAATATTATTTATATCTTGATAACTTTCTGTTTTGAGGGCATTTATTACTCTGGTTTCTAAATTATTAACATTGATATTACAGCGTTTTACTACTCTCTTTTTTACTATGGTAAAATCTTCACATAAGCATTTATTGCTAACGGGTTTTATCTTGTATAAATCTTGTATATGTCCTCTGGCCCCAATGTTTTTTACAACCTCAGTGGTTACGCTTACTGCTTTATTGAACCAATTTTCTAGGTCTTTACTATCGATGGTAAGATTATTTTTGATGTATTCGTTTATGAGACAGGCAAAGAAGGCATCCCCACATCCGGTTGCATCTATTCCGTCAGATTTGGTTTGAAGAGGAAATTCAAATATTTGATTATTGTAAATAAATGTGCATCCTTTATTTCCTTTTGTAATGCTAATTAATTTTGTGCTTAAAAGATTTGCTAAGTATTCATCACTAGCATTAAATCTTTTTTTTAGGTAATTCCAAACACGTTCATTAAAATTTATAATGATAAAGTTTTTGGCTAATCTATAAATTATTTCATTATCACTTAATTCTTCTAATGAATAGTATTGTCCTAAATCTAAAAATTTTATATTACTTGTTTTAGATATTATATTACAAACGGTATCAGAAATGTTGTCAAAAACTAGTAGGTCATCATTTGCAATGCTGTTAATTATGTAATTTTCATTTATTATATCTTTTTCATACCAGCATTTTTTTCCACATATTGGGCATCTTTTTTTTGAAGTAATTGTGTTTTCTTTGTATGATACATAAAAGCGTCTTGTATTTATATCTTCTTTTTTTATGTAATTGGTATCGACACCTAGATTTTTTAAACTTTGTACGCATATATCTCCCATAATGTCATTTCCAACACCGGCTAGGATTTTGGTTTCATTTTCAAGTTTGGCAAGATTTGCTATGATATTGGCAAAACTCATTCCCCCGTTAACTCCTATATTTTTCTCTTCTTTAAAATAATAATCTAAGACCAAGTCCCCTATTCCCACTATTTTCATTTTTAAAACTCCTTTTTTTAAATTTTGTGTTTCCTTTCTGTTATTGCCTAGTTCTCATTTTTACTTTTGCAACCTCTGATGTATGTTTAAAATCGTGATTTTTTGCCAAACATTCCAATATTTTTTGTCTATTTAGATCAAAAATTCCAAGTGAATCTAGATATAAATCCGTACTATTTTCGTCTCTCCAACTATATGGGCAAGGAAAACACAGACCAGTTATATAGTCGAAAAACAAATGATAGTCAATTGCACCGTGATTTTTTAAAAACATTTGGTCCACGCGGTTTATGCTTGGATATCGAACAATATTTATATTTGATACATTGAAATTTATATCATACATTGAATTAATTGCTAATTGCATTGTTTTTCCAGTTAATACATTGTCGTCAAGTAATATTGCATTTTTACTAATTATCTGACCTATTTGTCTTATTCCACCATAATGATTTATATTGAAATTTCTAAGATCAACTAATTGTTTATTTTTATATCCTGAAACCTCTTTTGTAAACTTTAATAAGCATACATCTTTTAATTCTTTGTTTATAACACTATAAATTATTGGTAATTCTATCCCTCCATAGCAAATTCCACAAACACAATGATTTTGATTGTTTTGACCATTTTGATTTTTTTCGTTGTCTAGCATTACTGTAATATAATTTTCTGCAAAATTGTCAATTTCTCTATAAGCACGATATTCCTTAGAGTAGTCAATATTCTTTCTGCCACTTTCTATAAATTGATAATAATCGTATTTTAAAATGCTAAAAGTAGACTCTAATATTTTTAATATATTATTTTTTTCTATTTGACAATTTTTAGTAAAACATAATTTTGACATATTTAAATCATTAAAATATAATATTTTATATAGCTCATTTATATATTTATCCTCGCCGGATTTTAGATTTATTAATAAATTACTATTATTATAACTAGAAATAATATTATGATTAATTAATAATATTACGATATTTCTTATGTTATCTAGTATTCCTAGAATCATTTTCAAACTATAAATATCGCTAAAAATATAGTTAGAGTTTATAGCTACAATACATTTTTGTATAAAGGTTATGTAATTAATATACCATTCTTTCACATCATCAAACGATGTATAATCAGTATTATTATTACTTTTTCTATTTGCTAAAAAGTAGTAATAACATTTAGATCCTCTCAATAAGTAATTATTGTTATCTCTCAAAGAGTACCACAATATTTCATTGTTGCTACAACCAAATAAACTTTTCAGAGGATTATTATCATCTATTATTTGCCACTCATACATTGGAATTTTTATACTTCCGCTATATGCATCAAATAGGTCGTTAATTCCATACATTAAATTAAAGTTATTATTGATTATTTCGTTATATGGTATTAAGTGCCTGTCTCTACCACGTACTATATTAAGTTCTGTTTTTGCATATTCTGCTTTATAAATCGTTTTATCTGCTTCTTCGAGACAGACCGTAGGAATAATTTTGGCTCTATTCACTATGTATAAAGTTGCATCTACTCCTTTTAGTATATTACCTTCATCATCAAAAATTGGAAAGCATCCATTTTTATTTAAACTTCGTTTTTCAACTGTATATCCTTGTTCACAATTAAGCATTGAATAATCATTTCCTCGTTCATCTCCACAATCTCCAATTCTCATCATTGAGTCACTCGGAACGCCAATAATCTGTTCAGCACGTTTTATAGCTATGTCTTTTTTTGCAGTTCCTACTTGTAAAATTATTTTATCTTTATAAAATCCTCTCGTAACTGTCAAAGAATTAAATTTATTTTTTTTAATTATTTCACTAATTAAATTAATTACTAAATCTATGCTTTTATCATCTAATGTATTGGGAAATACAAATCTTAAATTAATTAAATCACCGGTACTTAAATTTGTTGAATAATTAATATTTAAAGCTGAAGACAAAAAATTATTTTTTAATTGATCAGTTATTTCTTGATTAAATTTTTTTAATTGTTGTAATTCATTATAAGATGACACATATTTATTTTTATTAAATATTTTTTTAGACTCATTTTGTTCTGTATAAAAAAGTCTAGCTCCGTCATTTGTTAAGGCGTACATTCTTTGTAAGTCTTTAAAATTTAAAGAGTGCATATTAATTAGTTTATCATATATATCTTCAACTAAATCATTAAGCCCCGTCTCTCCTCTTCCAGTAATAAAAACAACAGGTACTTTACGTTTTAATAAACTAGCAATCATTTCTACTGCCCTACTATCTATATTTCTTGCATCTTTAACAGTTAATGTTCCATCTATATCGAAGCAAACAGCATTAAATTTTCTATTTAAAGATTTTTTATAATTATTTATTATATTTTCGTCCATATATCTACCTCTTTAATAAAAACTCTAAACTTCTCACCTTTTTTACTCCTCTTTCTTCTTCATTTTGATTAACAGAAAATAATACCCCCTTACCCCCAACAAGGTTCCACGCATTAATGTTTTTATATGAGTCGTCAATAAGTATTCTACCCTTCGCAGAAACCATTTCTTGCTTTTGTATTCCAGGTGGAACACATATTATAGGACAATTAATATGTCTGGAATATTTGAGATTAGCTATTTTCATTTTCATTTCAACAAGTGAATGTACTTTTGTTAATATAACTATATTTCTTTTTAGCCTTTCTAGTTCAGCAATTATTTCTACTGAGGAATTAATAGATGATGCTCCATTAATAATATAATCCCATTCTTCTATAAATTTATCTGCATATTTAAAATATGCTTCAAATTGTTTTTTATCATTATGATCTGGAAAACCCGCAATTTTTTTTCTTTCTAACATCCGTTGTTCAGAATCTAGTATTACTCCATCACAATCTATGTAAATGTATTTATTGGTCACTACAATCACTCCTTTTTTTCATATTATATCACTAATAGTGGAAATATTATGTCTTTATTATTTTATTTCTTTAATTCTTTCTATTTCAAAGTGTCTTATATCATTTCTGAGTTTGCAATATGCGGTTATGTAGTTATTATTTTTGAATCTAAAAAAATATAATGGATATATTTCTCGTTTGTATGTTTTTCCATTTAAATCTAGGTAAGAAATATTAACAGAATTTTCGGTTTTAATTGCTGTTTGTAAAATATTTATTACATTATTATTAAAATCAGGATTATCTTCATAAATGAAACTATTTTTTTCTTCGGTAATATCACTTATATTTTTTACTTTTTCTAATAATTCTTCATATTTGGGTAATAAGTTAAAATTATTATCTTGTAAAAAGTTGTATATGTTTTCTAAGAGTTTTATATCATATTTATTAAGATAAAGGTAATTTTTCTGTTTGTCTAAAAGAAAATAACCACCATTAGGACCTTTAAATGATTCTATTACTATTCCATTAAATAAGAGTTCATCTTTGTAATATCTAATCATTCTTTCACTTACTCCTAATTTTTTAGCAAGGGTAGTTACAGAATATTTGTTACCTGTATTTAATAAATCTAACATATATAGCATCTTTGAAAATTTTCCCATAATATCAACTCCGTTTGGCCTTTATTTTAACATAATTAAATGGAAAAAGAAACTAGCTAAATCCTTTAATAAAGAATGTTGTATTAAATATTTTTTTCTAACCATTTATATAAATAATCATCTTTAAAGGCGTGAGATGTTAAAAAATGATTGTCATTTTCTATAATTTTTAATTCGATATTTTGGGAATCAATATTTTTGAGTTTATTATAAGCTTGTACGCTTTCGTTAACGTCAATAATGTCGTCAGCACTTCCGTGATATATTAAAATTGCTTTATTCTTTAATGGTAATAATGTTTTAGTAATTGGTATCATTATACCTCCGGAGACAGATACTATGCCTTTAAATAGTTCTGGCCTTGACATAATATAATTCCAAGCACCAAATGCTCCCATACTACTTCCTAAAATACATACTCTATCTTTATTATATTTGTATTCTTTATGAACATCTTCTAAAATTTTTTCTACATCTCTTAAATGATAATCCCAAAAATTATTATCAGTACATTGTGGTGCAACTACAATATAGGGTATATCAAATTTATTCATATATTTGGGTAAAGCGTATTTTTCTACATCCTCTACTCTATTGCCTCGTTCGCCAATACCGTGCAAAAACAATAGTAATGGGAAATTATCTGCTCTTTTTTCAGGAGAATAAACAATATAATTTATATTACAAAAACTATTATTATTAAGTTTACAATATTTTTTTACCATATATCTTTTACCTTACCTTTGCTAAATTTTTATCTATTTTTAAATTGTATATATTTTGCTGTAAATTATTGAAAAATAATCCCATATGATATCCATCTTGAAATACGTGATTTACTAGTAACGAAATATCTATGAGATATCTATCTCCTTCTAAATAATATTTCCCCCAACAAATTTTAGGTTTGCTACTTTTCTCATTAAAATCAATTGCATCTTTAAAATTGGAAAAAGTAATCCACGGGATACAAGTTATATTGATTTTATTCATATTTTCCAATCCCAATATTTTATAATATGGAATATTATTAGATGCATCTTTTGTAGCCTTTGAAAATTCTACAAGAAAATTCGAAATATCTTCATTGTATTCAATATATCTTGTAAAATTCAATTCATTATCATTATTTATAACAGTTAGAGTTGCTGCTAAGGAATTATATTTATATACAAATTCATTGTCTCCTTCTTTACCAAATCCATATTTGAATTCGTCAATTTCATTCATTGATTTCAATACAAAATAGGTCATACAGCCATAAAATGAAGTTTTATTTTCTTTACAAAAATTTACTAAGTTAGTAATTTCAATTTTCGTAACTATTCCTGTATATGGATCGCTATAATTTAAAAAAGTTTCATATGCTAATTTTCGTTTCCAATTTTTTATTTCAATTTTAGTTCTCATTACTCATCTCCCTTTTCACATATAATATTTCACTTTTTTTAGACCTCTACAATTCTCTTAAACGTTTTTCTTTTTTATATCAAAGATTACTCAATCAAAATTAATATTTTTTAGGTATATTATATCTCTTGCAAACATATTGTATCAAATTAACATCAAAAAGTCACTAATTTAACATTTATTTGTAAAATTTGTAGTTATAAGTAGTTATAATAAGAAATAATTTTTAATATAATTCAATAAAATAATTTTTAAATAAATTTATCTAGTTCTTTAATCTTTCCTTTTCTTTTATTTTTTATAATATCAAGTTCTACTAGGGAGTCACATATTTTATAATAATAGAATTTTTTTATAGATGAATAGTCAGGATTATAATCATCATCTCTAATTGCTTTGGCCATTCCGTCTAGGTATTCGTCTCTTTCTTTATAGGTAACATATACGGGAGGGATGCCAGCCATTTTGAAATATATGTTAAGCAGAGCTCTAGTACTTCGACCATTGCCGTCATAAAAGGGATGGATTTTAATTAATTTGCAAGATAATTCTACGGCACTATCTATGTAATCAATGATATCCTCAGCTATGGCGTTATCTCTTAGGCAGATACCAGTTTTTGCTAAACTGATGCTTTCGGTATACAGTTTTGCAATTTCTGCAGGTATTTGCTTGTAGTCAGAAAGGGTTACACTATTACCTAATAGATATGAATTTTGTTCTCTAAACTTCCCACCTACACTTGGATTTGGTACGAGAGAAAAGAGTTTTTGATGTATATTTAAGAGGGTATATATATTTACTTTTTCATATTCTTTGTAGTCTGTAATGTAATCGTATACTACACCCATTCCTTTTATTTCGTCCCATTCGTGAACTTGTTCTAGTTCGTTTTCATTATAGATATATTTTTCTTTGAAATAGCTATAAATGTCTTCCATATCACTTCTATTTATGAATGTGAAATAGGATGCGATTATGACTTCCGGCATATAGTCTTCTTTGGAATATAAAATTCCTTTTTCTTTCTTTTCTTTGTAACAATTAAATATTGTTTCGATTTTTTTGGATGCTTCTTCGTGATTTATGGTATCATTTCTGAGCATCTCAAATATTGGTATTAGTTTATCTCTATCCATAATTTTCTCCTTCTAATTATTTATGCTATCATAATTATATGGTAATGTCAAAGTTTTTTGCCCCCGATAGGGTAATTTTAAACTAAAAAGCGAACAATTATTATGCTTAGAATGACAACACAGAAGTCCGTGAAGAGGCCGACGAGGAGACTGTGGCGGATTTTTTTGATTTGGATGGAGCCGAAATAGAGGCCGAGGATGTAGATTGTGGTGTCGGTGGAGGCTTGCATAATGCTGGCGATTATGCCTAATGGGGTGTCGGGACCTACTTCACCGAGGAGACTGGATAGATACATTAGGCTACTACTTCCGCTGATTGGTCTAAGGATGGCGAGGGGAAAGAGTTCGGGGGGGAATTTTAGGAAGGAGAAAAGGGATTGGAGATGGGTGGTGATGTCACTAAGAATGGTGCTATTTACAAGGATATTTATAGCTAAAACCATTGCAAGGATGGTGGGGAACAGGCCAAGTGTTATTTTGAGGCCTTCTTTTACGCCTTCGGTAAAGGATGTATAGATGTTTATTTTTTTTATGAGGGCATAAATTATTCCTATAATAAGGATAATGGGGATGATGATACGTGACATAATTCCTCCTTTATTTTTTGGTTATGGCAAAGTGGAGAATAAGGCCTAATATGAGGGATATTGAACATACGATTAGGCTTGGTATTATTATGGAAGTGGGGTTTATGGAGTTATAGCCTTCACGGATAGCGATGACTGTGGTTGGAACGAGGGTGAGGCCGGATGTTGTTATGATTAGAAAGGTTATCATACTGTTACTGGCGGTGTCTTTATTTTTATTTTCTTTTTGCATTTCTTTCATTGCTTTTATACCCATTCCGGTGGCTCCGTTACCAAGACCGAAAAAGTTCATAACGATACTACTTCCGATTAGGTTTAGGCATTTGGTATTTTCTTTTATTTCAGGGAAAAGGCGTTTTAGAAGGGGTCTTATGAAACTTGTTATTTTGTTTAAGAGGCCACTATCTTCGTATATTTTCATAATCCCGAGCCAGAGACAGATTATGGGAAGCATCTTTAGGATGAGTTCTAAACTGTCATTGCAGGCTTTCAGAATTACTAAATCTGTACTTATTCCTTTGCTAAATCCGTAAATTAGGCCAATGATTATGAAGCTACCCCAAATGTAGTTAATCATTTAACTTGCTCCATATTTTTTGCCAAAAACTGGGTTTAGTGGTTTTTTTAGAACTGGTTTTCTTATAGTAAATGGGTTCTGTGTGGATTGTTTCGTTATTTAGAATGATATTTGCGGTACCAATTTGGGATTTGTTAGGTGGTTTTTTTATTTCTTCTAGTTTTATATCTAATTTTATATTTTTGCTTTCTTCCTCAGTAAGGGGAATGGAGAGGGTTTTATTGATATAGACTTTGTCTTTGTAAAAGGTATTTTCGACGTTGAAGTTGTGTTTATCAAGAAGGGTATATTTTTGGTATTTTCCTTTTATGCTGTCATATAGGGAAAGGTGGGTATTCCAGTCATCGCTATCTCTTATGGTTACGACTATGAAGGTGCTATTATCTATATTGGCGGCACTTACGAGGGTTCGGCCGGCTTTTTTGGTATATCCGGTTTTGCCACCAATGATAAAGTCGTTTGCTAATAGTTTGTTTTTATTGTTCCATATATAGGTTTTATAGTTAGTTTTTAGTTTGTATTTTTTGGTGGCGGTTATTTTTCTAAATTCTTCGTACCTAAGGGCTTCTCGCATAAGGAGAGCCATATCATAGGAAGAGGAATAATTGCCATCGGTTTCGTCTAAGCCACTGGGGTTATTAAATGTACTATTTTTCATACCTAGTTCTTGGGCTTTTTCGTTCATTTTTTTGACAAATTCTTCTTCGCTACCACTTACGAATTTGCTAATCATAAGGGCAGCATCGTTTCCACTTCTTAGCATAAGGCCATATACGAGGTCACGTAAAGTGAGTTTTTCCCCTACTTCGATATAGATACAGGAGCCGTAGGCTTTAAGAATTGTATCATCGACAGTTACTTCTTGGTCTAGTTTTCCGGATTGAATAGCTATTAGGGCCGTCATTATTTTACTAATGGAGGCAACAAGGCTTTCTTTATTTGGATTTTTGGAAGATATTATGCGGCCAGTTTCGTAGTCTATAAGGGTGTAGCTTGATGCTGTGCTAGTACTGGCGGAGACGCTATGTGGGATGAGAAATAGTATTATAAGGAGTATTAATATTATTTTTTTCATTTATTTCACCTATATCATAGTATGAAAAAAAGGACTTAATTAGTCCATAATGTTTATTTTTAGAGGGGAAAGTTGGCCTCGCCGTTACTGAATTTTATGATATTTGTTAATATGGTGTATTTTTCTTTATCTAAGGGAATGTTTTTACAGATATTTATAAAATCTTTCATAACTTTATTAAATGATAGTTTGTCATTTTGGAGAATGGTTAATATATTATAATATCTGGTAAATATAATGTCAGGGTTTTTATTTTCGGAAATGGCACCTTCCATTTTGGCTATTTTGGTAGCGATATTGGAATTAATAAAGGGATATTTGTGGGTGATATCTTGAGAGACATCCTCTACTCTTTCGGCAAGGAGGAGATGAGCGTTATAAGTAAAGTTCACTATTTGCTCCTGCCTTTATTTTTTTCTAAATTATAAATTACTTCTGGCGTTAGGTATATTTCTTGGCTTTGACCAAATATTAATTCTTTTTTTATGATGTTTCGAATGCTATTACATATTGTTTGGAGACTTCTGGCTCCGGTTTTTAATTTAACTCCGTAATCGGCAATGGCATCAATAAATTCATCATCATAAATGAGTGTTTTCCCAAAGTCTTCTTTACATATTTCCACTAATTCATTTAGGGGACTAATACTGGAATTTTTGATAATATTTATGAGGTCGATCTTAGTGTAATCTTTAGTACTTACGAAGAGTTTTATCCTGCCGACTAGTTCTCTTAGAAAACCATTTTGGGTAAGTACTTCTCCATCTATTATAGGGTTATTGGGAATGTTACTAGTGCTATCATTAAAGCCTATTTTTCTTTTATATTTATCACTGTTTTTGATATTGTCTTTAACTTCAGCAAAACTGCCCATATATATTATGGTTAATTTAGAAGTGTCGAAAGGGACTGTTTTAAAGTTATTTTTGATATCGTAAACGTTTCCAAATCCGAAACCGAGAAGTTCTTTTTGCACCATTGCTCTATAGGTAGCGGCGTCTTTGTTGCCAAAAACGGATAATTTATCAAATTCATCTATATAGACAATGCCACGTTCGGCTTTTTTTATGTCTTTTTCAGCACTTTCAAAAAGTTTGTCCAAACATTCTGTTAGGTCACTACCTTTATATCCGGTTGGAGTGATACTGGGAGCATAAACATTTACTGAAGGAAGGCCAAATTCTTTACTTAGGGCATTTATGATGGCTGTTTTTCCGGTTCCTGTTGATCCGTCAAGGAGAATAACGTCCTTGGTGCGAGCGGCTTGATCATAGGTTTTAGAAGCAAGAATGTTATTTACATATATACTTGTTGCGAGGTCAAAGACAACATCTTCTTGACCAACGAATTTTTGGCTAGTTCTTTCAATTATGTTTTTTAAATCTTCGGGAGTTATATCTGTTTCCTGACTTTCTTCTATAAGGCTATAGGTCTTAGGTTGCTCCTCGATAAAGATAAGGCCGTTTTTTCCATAGGCATTTTTTCTTGGTTCAGAGATACTTCTTATGTTATTTCTTTTTTCTTGACAAATTGTTAAGTATTTTTCTTCAAAATAGTCTAAAAACCAAATTATATCTTGGGACATTGGACCGGTATAGTTGGCAAAACCGTTTTCAAAACAGTAATCAACGTCTTCCCTACTAGTATCTACACTAGCATAAATATGGCCTTTTTCTTCGTTTACTTCTATAGAACCGTATACTTTTGATAGAGCGTAAAGGATTTTTTCTTTGATGGCAATTCGGTAATTTTTTATTTCTTGTTTAGCATTTCCTAATTCTTCGACTTCTTTTATAACTATATCTACTATTACTTTTGGAAAAATATTGATATCTAATAATAGATAATTGGGAACTGTATCTATATAATCGTCGGTTTTCTGTACTTCAATATTGAATGGTTTTTTGTGATGAACGGGATCTATAAATATTTCGCTATTTATATCGTCTATATTTATTTCTATATTGGCTGAATTGAGACTGTTGATTAGTTCCTCAATATATATATCTTCAGATCCTTGTTTGATACTATCGTCCCATTTGGTAACTAAGTCTATGCTTTCACATACGTATTTGTAGCCTGTATTGTTTAATCTTACCTTTCTATAGATTGCAACAAATTTTTCTGCTGGATATTCATTCATTTTACTTCTTCCTTCCTTTGTTAACCCTTGGTCGCCAATTGTTTTGGCATAAACCTACGGTAGTTTGGTTATTTAGCATACTTTCTCTTATTAATTCTGTAGCCCGAGAGATGTAGGTTCGAGCCCCTTCGTGACTTATACCCATTATTTTTCCTATTTCTTTATTAGTTTTTATATTGTATAGGTACTTTAGAATGAAGGCGGTTTTATATTCGCTATATTCGGCGGGAAAATTATCTAATATTTTTATAATTCCGTCTTTAAGACTATTATCTTCTATTTTTTCAAAGCAATTATCATAACTTGATGAGGTTAGATGCTCTTCTAAACTATCGGAAAACCTAATTGGTAATACTCTTTTCATACAGTCCCTACTTCCTTGGAATGTGCCTTTTTCTTCGAGATAGTCAACGAAATTATAGAGCATTTTTTGATTGGTAGTTAGTGTCACTCTTTTTCCGATAATTTCACTTTGCTCTCTTTCAACTATGTATTTACTATTATTTAGGGCATCTAAAATAACGAGATTGGTTATTCCTAGTCCGTTTCTAGGAAAGGATGCAAGGGTATTATTGATACATATTGTGAAAAAATTTAAAAATCTAGTTGAATTGTCTTTTTTACGAGAACTTTTGGCATTATTGTTATAGGCATCGATAATACCTATGCTTTTTTCACAGAGGTAACTGTAAATATCTTCTTCGGGTAATTTATGAATAGATGCGTATTTAAAGGCGAAATATTTTATTATTTTTATATGAAGAAGAAAAATTTGGTTACGGTAAATAATTTTTTGTTGTGGATTATTTTCGTTTATGTATTTATTTATTATTTCTTCTCTTTCGTCTTTGGTATCGATAATTAATTGTCCTAAGCCCCAACTATTTATAAAAATTCTATGATTATATAGGTATTTTATGATATATCTAATTGTATCGGGATTTTTGCTATAATTTATAATGTTGTTAAGATATACAAAAGAGTACTTTTTACCGTTTTGTTCAGATATTTTAATATATTTGGGTATGAATTCTTTTTCTAAGAATGTATCAAGATAAGTGTTTCTTTTTGCCATATTATCTGCCTCTTTCGTATACTTTTCTGGTTACTTTATCATAGTTATATAGGCCTATTTCATTACCTGTATTATATAATTTTAGATATTGTTTTAAAAAGTTTATTTTATCTTTATTATTGTCAAAGACGAGGTCGGCTAGTTCGAGGGCGGTGTCAATGAATAGTTTATTATAGTCAGCAAAACTATAAATTTGGTTATTATTAAGGCTATTTCTTTCTAGAACTTTATCTATATCAAAATTGCCTGTAGCGGCAAGGTGCATAAATTTAACATAGAGGTTTATATTATTTTGCCAAATGTCGGCATCTAGGGTACCATTTGCTTGTCTAAATTCTATAGTATTGCCTTTCTTTGGGGAATTTTCACCGCTCATATTTAGAAAATTTAGAGCTACCATTTTATTTTCTTGGAGACCGTCTAGTATATCTTCTATGGAAGATGGGGCGTATCTAAATTCTTCAAATCTACGCATAAAGACATTTTTACATCTTGTGGCATAGTCTGTTATACCGGGTCTTGGTCCCATATTTTTGTTATATCCAAATTTAAACATTATGTTTTCGTATACGGACCAAAGGAGCATTAAATTAAGAAGAGCTTGAGGGTTGTTACCTAGTAAGTGGGCTCCAACGTGGACGTGAGAGCCACAATCTATAGTACAACTAGTAGTTTCTTTGAGGTAATCGCATATTTTTTTTAATTCTAGCCACGCTTGTTTTTCATCTTTAAGAATACCGCTTACTACTTCTTGTCCATTTGACATTGCTTTTTCGGGAGTAAGCGTCCAGCTTTTTAAATTATTTTTATCCAAAAATTCTTGGACTACATTGGGATGTTCGGTTACAAATTCTAGTTCGGTTCCGAATGTTGCTTCTGGTGGTAAGTTTAGTTTTTCTCTATATGTTGGATTATAGGCATATATATAATTTATTAATTCTAGTAAGTCTTCATTAGTGAATGTTTCTAATTTATCATTTCCTTTTAAATTTATAAAACTATTTATATTTTTTTCCATAATAATTCCCCCTTTTAATTGCTTACTATTATATCAGATTTTAAAAAAATGTCAACATTTATGCTAACATTTGTTAATGATTTCCTTGCTTGGGGTATAAAGTTTTATTATTTTCCTAATATTCTTCCTCTTGCAAATATTTTTTGATAGGCTTCATCGTAAGAAAATAAATCATATAATTTTAGATATTGTTTTAAAAAGTTTATTTTATCTAAGTTATTATTGAATACTAAATCAACTAGTTCTAGTACTTCATCTATGTATAGTTTATTATAATCTTGATATATGAACACTTGGCCTTTGTTGATACTATCTCTTCTTAATACTTTATCTTTATCGAAGTGGCCTTTTTTGCAAAGGATCATAAATTTTACAAAGAAATTGACATTGTTTTGCCACGTTATTTCGTCGAGAGTTCCATTGGGGCATCTAAATTCTATAGTATTTCCTTCTTTACGAGAATTGTAGTAGCTCATATTTTTTAGGTTAACGGCATTTAGTTTTCTTCCTTTGTAGCTTTTGATGACATCTTCAATAGCAAAGTTTTTATCGTAGTATTTTAAGTAAGTATTCATAAATTCGGCATTCATTCTTCGGGCAAATTTCATTATATCTGGACGTGGGGCTTTATCTTTATTGTAGGAAAATTTGAATATTACGTTTTCGTATACGGACCAAAGGAGCATTAGATTTAGTATACCGGCAGTATCTTTTCCTAGAATATGGGCTCCGACGTGGACGTGGGCACCGCAGTTTTTGGTACAGTTCGTATTTTCTTTTAGGTATTCGCATATTCTTTTTAGTTCCTGCCATATTTCTTTTTTGTCTGTACATATACCGCTTGTTACCTCGTAACCGTTTGACATAGATGGTTCGGTTTTAAAGGCCCATTTACTGCCCATTTTTGAGTGGATATGGTGTTTTAATTCTTCGGGGGTGGTTGTTTCGAACTCTAATTCCATTCCAAATGTGGCACTTCGGGGAAGGTGTAAGGTTTCTCTATATTTGGGTTGATATGTATAAAGTAGTTTGAGTAATTCCATTAAGTCTGGTGTTTTAAAGTCGTATAATGAGTTATTGTCATTTGGATATATATAGTTCCATATTTCTTTTTCCATAGTTATCCTCCATTTACCTTATATTATAGCGTTTTTTTTTAAATTGTCAACTTGCAGAAATGGAAAAATAGAGAAGTTTTATATGCAGTTTTGGCATATTCTTCTCTATTTTAGGGGAATTTTTATAGGTATGTTTTATTTGTTTTCTTGATATAAAATTAAAGAAGAAAAACAATAGATTTGTTCTTCACGATAGACGCTATTACTTACGGCGTATCTGATTTCTATAATTTCTATGTCTTTCTCTTTGATAAATTTATTTATTTCTTCTTCTAAGTCTTTTTCGTGAGACTCGTCAAATACTTTAACTTTCATATAATCACCACGTATAGCGTAACACTATGGTTTTAATTTTTTTGTCGGATTTGATTATTAATATAGGTTAATCTATTATATTTGCAAATTCGCTCTCCTCTTGATATACTTCCGGTTTTAATGAAGCCTAGATCGAGACCCACGGCAAGGTCGGCAATGGATGTATCGGTTGTTTCACCGCTTCTATGGGAAATTATGGTTTTGTAACCGCATTTTTTGGCTCTTTTTATAGTACTTAGGGTTTCGGTTATGGTTCCTATTTGGTTTGGTTTAATAAGAATAGCATTACACATCCCCATATCTATGCCTTTATTTAAAAGATTGATATTGGTTACGAATAGGTCGTCGCCAACTAGCATTACTTTATCTCCTATGGTTTTGGTTAGTTTGACAAATCCGTTATAGTCATCTTCGCTTAGGGCATCTTCGATACTTATAATGGGGTATTTTGTTATTAGTTCTTTGAAGTAATCTATCATTTCATCACTTGTATATTCTTTATTATCGAAATGGTATTTTTCGTCTTTATAGAATTCGCTGGCGGCAACATCAAGGGCTAAGTAGACATCTTTTCCGGCTTTGTAACCGGCTTTGGCAATGCTGTCCATAATTAGATCTAGGGCTTTATGGTTGCTTTCTATGTTGGGAGCGAACCCACCTTCGTCCCCTACTCCGCAAGATAGGCCTTTTTCTTTGAGGATTTCTTTTAGTTTATGGAATATTTCACTGGCCATTTGGATATTGTCTTGGTAGTTTTCTTTGTATGGTACAATCATAAATTCTTGGAAATCTAGTTTATTATCGGCGTGGGCTCCTCCGTTTAGGATATTCATCATACATTTGGGAATGGTTTTTCCTTTACCGATATATTCGTACAATTCGAGGTTTTTACTTTTACTACTTGCCCGTAGGGTAGCTAAACTAACACCTAAAATAGCGTTGGCTCCAAGATTTCTTTTATCGCTTGTTCCGTCTAGGTAGTTTAATTTGTTATCGATTAGCTCTTGATTGTCAGCATCCATACCGATAATATTGTCCTTAATAATGGTATTTATGTTATTTACGGCTTTGAGGACGCCTTTGCCGTTGTATCTTTTTTTATCGCCATCTCTTAATTCGAGGGCTTCTCTCTTACCGGTTGAGGCACCACTTGGAATGCTAGCTACTTCTTTGATTCCGTCTTCTAGCAATATTTCAACCATAACGGTTGGGTTACCTCTAGAATCTAGGATTTCATATCCTTTAATGTCTTTTATTTTACTCATAATAATCACCTTTCTTATTCTTTTTTCTTTTGGTTATTCGTTTATTTTATCAAGAAATTCTTCCTCGCTCCATACTTTGATGCCGAGGTTAAGGGCTTTTGTGTATTTACTTCCGGGGTTATCGCCAACTATTACGACATCGGTTTTGGCACTGACACTTCCAGAAGTGCTTCCGCCAAGGTCCTCAATAATTTTACTGGCTTCATCTCTTGTTATTTTGTTTAGGCTACCTGTTAGGACAAATTTTTTGTTTAGGAATTCTGCATTTGTGGTTGATGTTTCTTCTAAGTAGTTCATATTTAGTCCGAGTTTCTTTAATTTGTCTATTAGATTTTGATTTTCTTTAAAATATGTATAGACACTTTCGGCAATTATGGGGCCAATATCTTTTACTTGAGTTAGGTCTTCGATACTACTATTCATAATGTTATCTATATTTTTATAGTGTTTACTTAATATTTTAGCGGTTTTGCTTCCAACTTGTCTAATTCCTAAGCCGAATAGAAGTTTATCGAGAGAGTTGGTTTTGCTTATTTCGATAGATGTTAGAAGATTATTTATTTTTTTATCGCCATAGCCTTCGAGAAGTTTTAAGTCGTCTTCGTACTTTTTTAGGGTGTAGATATCGGGAATATTTTTGACAAATCCTTCGTTATAGACTTCTTCGATAATTGCATCTCCTAGGCCGTCGATGTTCATAGCGTCACGCGATGCGAAGTGTATAATTGTCTCTATTTCTTTACGAGGGCATTGTTCATTTACGCAGTAATAGGCGGCATCTTTTTTTACTAATTTTTCGGCACATATTGGACATTTATCAGTCATTGTGAATTTTTTTTCAGTGCCAGTTCTTTTTTCTAAAACTACTCTTTCTACTCTAGGAATGACATCACCGGCTTTAACTATTACAACGGTATCTCCTATTCTTATATCTTTGGCTGTTACATAATCTTCGTTATGGAGAGTGGCTCGGGAAACTAGGGAGCCCATAACCATAACTGGTTCTAGGACAGCATTGGGAGTTACCATACCGGTTCTACCTACGGTAAAGATTATGTCTTTTAATTTGGTTCGTATTTCTTCGGCAGGAAATTTATAGGCTGTGGCCCATTTGGGGTAGCGAGCTGTATATCCCATTTGCTTTTGATCTTTTAGGTTGTTTAGTTTTATTACAACTCCGTCTATATCATAAGGCAGTGTTTTTCTTAGTTCTCCGGCTTTTTTGGTATAGTCTATAATTCCTGAGGCTCCTTCTACAATTTTATTGTATTTATAGTTGGTTTTAAATCCGAGTTCTCTCATAAAATTTAGGGCATCACTATGTTTATTTAATCCGTAATCTTCGGGATTTGGTAAGTGATAGATGAGGGCATCGAGACGACGGGAAGCGGCAACGGAACTATCTAACTGACGGATTGTGCCGGCGGCAAGGTTACGGCAGTTTTTGAAGGGTTCCAATCCTTCTTTAGCTCTTTCATTATTTATTTTATTAAAGTTTTCTTTACTTATAAATATTTCTCCTCTTACTTCAATATCTATATTTTTATTTATTTTAAGAGGAATGCTCTTTATTGTTTTTACATTATGGGTTATATCTTCGCCGACGGTTCCATCACCTCGCGTAGCGCCACTTACTAAAATTCCATTTTTATAAATTAGGCTTACGGAGAGGCCGTCGATTTTGAGTTCACACACATATTCGGGAGTTATTCCTTCGTTTTTTATTCTGCTATCGAAGGCTTGGATTTCGTCCTCATTAAAAACGTTGCTGAGGCTAAGCATTGGTTTATCGTGGTATACTTTTTTGAAGGCATCTATTACTTCGCCACCTATTTTTTTGGTTGGAGAGTCTTCGCGGATATATTCGGGATATTTTTCCTCGAGAGTGTATAGCTCTCTTAAATAGCTATCATACTCGTTATCGCTTATGGTGGGGTTATCTAATACGTGATAGTCGTAATTGGCCTTATTTATTATATCTACTAGGTAATTTATTCTTTCTTTATTATTCATAATCAATCACTCTCTTAGTTATTATATCAAAAAAAAGGGAATAAATGTTAAAATTAATTATAAGTAAACGAAAAAGGTAGAAATTTTATTCTACTTTACATATTTTATTTTCTTTTTGGGATTTAGTTTGTCTTTATCGCCTGTTACTTCTATTACATCAAAACTGCTGGGATAAATGAAATTTAGTTTACTTATTAATCCATTACAGTTGGATAATTTGGTTATTCCTCCGCTTATGATTAGTTCAGCGTCATAAAATTGTTTAGTTCCACGAGCTATTTTGGGAAATGGATGGCCATCGGGAGCAATGAGACCCCAGTTACCTGGTATTATATCACATAGTATACTTGGTAACATTCCTTCGTGAGTATGGCCACTAAGTACTAAATCATAATTTAGAAATAGTGGTCTTATTTCTTTAGTGGTTACGTATATTGGTGAGTGGACAAGATTTACATTTAGTCTGCTACTATCGACATCTACTATATCTCTTAATCTTGATAGGTCTTTTTTCATAATGTTAGGGGTTTCTTCATTTTTGCTATAGTAGTAGTTAAATGGGAGTGTATAACCGCTGATTAGTAAATCGTCGTCTTGATATGAGGTATTATGAAGAACGTTTATGTTGTTTATGTTATTTAACTCTCCCCAAAAGTTTTCGTTAAAATAGTATTTGAACTGATTTTTCTTATTATCAAAATGGGTTATATCGTGGTTGCCAAGGCCGACCATTACGGGAGAAATGTCTCCTAATATTTCCATAAAATTTATTAGTTTATCTGCTTTTTTGAGGGGACATACTTCATCTATGCTATCTACTAGGTCACCACTTATACATATATAATCTGGTCTTTCTTCAGCTATTGCTTTGGCGATCTTTAGGAGTTTTTTTTCATCCATACCGCTGTAATAGTGTAAATCGCTGAGTAAAATTATTTTTTTGTTATTTTTCATTTTAGAACTATAAAAGCTATGTTCTACTTTTCTAATATTTTCCATTTTAATCCTCCGGTAATACAGTATTATACCACTTTTTTTGTTTAATGCAAGTAGTTTATGAAAAAAGGAAAAGAAGCTTTTTAGGCTTCTTAATTTGTATCTTATATTATCTAGGCCTCCTTCATTGCTCTAATAATGTTCCTTAATTCTCTATCTGAGGGAACATTTCCACTAGATACTACGACGTTATCAATAATTAGTGTAGGTATTACTTTAACGTTATATTTTTCTTTATACGTACTATCAATTTTATCTATAAGAAGAGGATATTCTAATTGTTTTTGCAATTTGTTTATATTTTTTATTATTTTAATACCATTACTAGTATCTGCACCAATTAATTTCATTTTTATTTTATCACTTATACTAATCATCTCCTTTCTGTATTAATAATAACATCTTGATATGATAGAAATGTGTAGAAAAAAGGAAAAAAGAATGAAATATTATTTTTCATTCTTGGTAAGGGGAGTAATTTTGTCTTTTCCGCCCATATATTTTCTTAAAACTTCTGGTATAGTGATTGAGCCGTCTTTATTATAGTTGTTTTCAAGAAGGGCTATTAGGGCTCTAGTACTAGCAAGAACAGTATTATTAAGGGTATGTGGGTAGTAATTTTCGGTTTCGCCTTTTATTCTTATTCCTAGTCTTCTGGCTTGGGCATCACCTAATGTAGAGCAAGATCCTACTTCGAAGTATTTGTTTTGTCTTGGACTAAAGGCTTCGACATCACAAGATTTTACTTTTAAATCGGCTAAATCGCCACTACAGCATTCGAGGGTTCTAACGGGAATATTCATATTTCTAAATATTTCAACGGTGTATTGCCACATTTTGTTATACCATTCCATAGATTGTTCTGGTTTGCAGAGTACTATCATTTCTTGTTTTTCAAATTGGTGAACACGATAAATTCCTCTTTCTTCTATACCGTGAGCCCCTACTTCTTTTCTAAAGCAAGGGGAATATGAAGTCATTGTGATGGGTAATTCTTTTTCTTTTATTATTTGGCCTTTGAATTTTCCTATCATTGAGTGTTCACTGGTTCCTATGAGGTATAAGTCTTCTCCTTCTATTTTATACATCATTGCATCCATTTCTTCAAAAGACATAACTCCTGTTACGACATCGCTTCTAATCATAAATGGTGGTATGCAATAAATGAAGCCTTTATCAATCATATAATCTCTGGCATAGGATAGCATTGCACTGCTTAATCTGGCCGCATCGCCCATAAGGTAATAGAAACCGTTTCCGCTAGTGCGTCCTGAACTTATTTTATCAAGTCCGTTAAAGCTTTCTAATATATCAGCGTGGTATGGTATTTCGTAATCGGGAATGATGGGATCACCAAATTTTTCTAGTTCGACATTACAGCTATCATCTGGGCCGATTGGAACACTGTCATCTATTATATTTGGGATTTTCATCATCATTTCTTTAATTTTTTCCCCAAGGGTTTCTTCTTCTTTTTCTAAAGTGCTTAATTGTTCATTTATGGTTTTTACTTCTTCTTTTTTCTTTTCGGCACTTTCGATATCTTTGTTACGCATATCTTGTCCAATGGCATCGGATATTTTGTTTCTATTCATTCTAAGGTCATCGGCCTTTACTTTTATATCACGTAACTTTTTATCACTTGTTAGTATGCTGTCTACAAGAGGGATTTTTTCTTCCTGATATTTCTTTTTTAAATTTGCTATTACTTTTTCTTTGTTATTTCTAATTATATTTATATCTATCATTTTTTCTTCTTCCTTTCTAATTTTTTCACTTGATTTATTAGTTTATTATCATACGCTTTTATACATTTTATTTGTAGAATTATGGATATTATAAAGAGAATTACTAAAATGTATTCTAAATTTTTATATAATGGGGCATAAACACCAAGAATAAGGGTTGGAAATAGTATTATGGTTTTTATTTTTCCTATTTTTTCTGTACTTGGGTCAAGGCCTAGTTTATAACTTATTATATTGGTTGTAGCAATTCGTTCCTCTAAAAAGAGGGGGATAACCATAAAGATGTTTCCCATAATGACTGCCGATACTACGAGGGAAAGGGCAAATAGTTTATCACTCAGCCCGTCTAATTTTTTTCCAAAATCGCTGTAGGCATTTAGTTTTCTTGCTAAAAAGCCATCAAGGGCATCACTTATTCCACCTATTAGATAGAATATTAGTGATAATAAATATTGATTATAAAGGAGGCTTATGGGAGCAAGGATTGCCATAATTAGCCTTATTGATGTAACTATATTGGGAATGTTTTTTATTATTTTTTTCATTTTTAGTACCTCCTTTTAACACAGTATATATAAATGTTATAATTATATTTATATATGAAAGGTCTTTTTCTTTTTTATTTTGACAAAAGTCAAGGCTGGCTTTAGGTTTATCTTGGGAAAACTTAGTTTCTTTTTTTGCTCATTATGCTGGGGGAGTTGCTCATTTTCATCAAAGATGTCGTGAATGGCAGACCAGTATTCTTCTTTTAAGTCATCATTCATTTCTTCATAGATAATGCTACGGGCTTTCATAGTTAAATGGCATATATCAGATCCTTCTAATTTGACAAACCGTATATAATTTATGATGTCATCATATCTAGTGGCGGTCAGGAATTTGGTACTTATTAGGTGTATATCGGCTCTGTCAATATCTCTAGCAAACATAAGCATTATTTCAAAATTTCCACTATTTATTACGCAGTTTTCTAATTTTAGTATATGTTCTTTGGTCAGATTTTTGACATCTCTGGCGAAATAGTATACGTAGAGGGGATTGTTTGCTTTGGTAATGCCATTAGTTAGGGTTGTTCTATCAGTTCCAAGAACATTACAGGCAAATTTGTATATGTACTCAGCGTTACGAGTAGCAATTATCTGTTTCTCTAGAGCAATGATTTGTTTGTAATTTTTTTCGGAAAGGGCTTTTTCATAAATGGACAGGGCATCGTTTCTGTTAATTTTTACCATATTATCACCAACTTTTATCCTTATAATACCACACTTTGAGAGGGACTTCAAGTTTTTTTTGATTATTTGCTCTATAGAAGAGAGAACTTTTTATAGTTTATTTACTAGGTTTTTGAATTTGTTCCCTCTATCGGCAAAGTTTTTAAACATATCGAAACTTGCTGAGGCGGGACTGAAGAGAACTACATCACCGCTTTCTTCGACCTCTTTGGCTTTATTTACAGCCTCTTCTAAAGTATCTACTTCATAAATTGGGATTTGTTTATTTATTTGTTTTGAGGCTTCCAAGGTAGATGTTTTTATTTTATTTTTTGTATTTCCCATTAGAATTAGGCACTTGCATTTTTCAATAATGGGAAGTCCTAAAGGAGCATAGCTTATATTTTTGTCGTATCCACCAGCGATTAGAATAATTGGTTCATCGTAGGAATAAAGTCCAGCAATGGTTCTAGTTGGAGAACTGCTGACACTATCGTTATACCAAGCTGCTCCGTTGATATTTCTTATGAATTCTAATCGGTGTTCCACTCCGGCAAAGGTAGTAAGCACTTCTAAGGATTTTTCGAGATCTATCATATCATTAATGGCAGTTAAAACGGTGGCAATGTTTTCATAGTTATGATGGCCTCTTAGTTTAATATTTTTTCCGTCGAGAATTTCTTTTCCGTCTTTATTATAGATTATATTTCCTAGGACATAATAACCATCGTTTATTTGCGTTTTTCCGCTAAAATGTCGTGTTTCGCCGACAGTTTTTAAATTTCTGGTAATGTCATTATCGTAATTTACTACTAATATGCCATCCTTAGTTTGATGTTTATAGATATTTTCTTTACTGTTTATATATTCTTCATAGTCTTTATGGATATCTAAGTGGTTTTCACTTATGTTGGTGATAATACTGATATCGGGGCTTACCTCCATTCCCATTAGTTGGAAACTGCTTAGTTCAAGGACTATGACATCTTTTTCATTTATGTTTTTTATATTGGTAAAGATTGGTGTTCCGATGTTGCCTCCTAAATGAGTGGTATAGCCATTTGCTTTAAGGACTTCATTTATGAGGGTTGTGGTGGTGGTTTTGCCATCGCTACCGGTTACTCCTATTACAAGGCAAGGAGCGTTTTTTATTACTTCTTCTATTTCCGAGGTTATTATTGCTCCTTCTTGTTTTGCTTTAACAATGCTGTTTCGAGTAGGAAGGATACTTGGACTTCTAAAGATGTAATCATAGCCTGATAAATCGTTCATACAGTCTTGACCAATATAGAGATTGGCATTATAGGGATTATCGTATTCTAATTCTTTTTCGTTATAGATTGATATGTCACATCCTAAATCTGTTAAGTATTTTACTAGGGGTTTATTGCTAACACCGAGGCCTAGTATAGCTACTTTTTTGCCTTTTATTTGTTCATTAAATTTTTCTATTTTTTTCATTTTAATCTACCTTTCTAAACTTATTATTTATTATGGAATATAAATATGTATTTACTTGTTTGTTAAATTTACTAGCAATGAATTTTTTATAGCCTTGTAATTGTTTATCGTAGGCTAAGTCTGCTATGCTACTTAGTTTATAGTCTATTATATCTATGTAGCCTTCATATACTATCATTAAATCTATTATTCCGTGATTTATGGTATTTTCTTCTTCGTAAATAAATTCGTATTCTTTATATATGGTTCCTTGTTCTATGTTGTTAAAAATGGGATTTGATAAGAATTTTTTGATACTTTGGGGTTGGTTTTCTTTATCTTGGAAATTGCTTGTTTCGAATTGGTAATGGACCTCTTTTCCGTACTGAATTGATTTTATTTCTTCGGGGGTAAATACGTCATTTACTTGTTTGGAATAGTGTTTTTCTTCGATGATTTCGTATGTGGGATTTATTTCATTTACGGAAAGGGGATCGTTTATTAGTTCGAGAGTATCTTTATAATTTACTTTCTTTAATTTATCATAGTCTGATGATATGTTTATGGTATCTAAATTTATATTTGTTTGATAATCTATTAGGGCACTGTTTAGATAATCGATGATGTCTTTGAAACTTCGCCAGTTTTGACGGGGAGTTATTTTTTTGGTTTCTTCAGGATTTATGATTATCATTTTTTCTTTGGCACGGGTTACGGCAACATAAAATAGTCTTATTTTTTCGGATATTTCTTCAAGGATATAGTCTTTTTTGAGAAGTGTTTTGTAGATGGTATCACTAATTCCTTCGTTAAAATATGGAACGACAAGGCCGTATTTTCTGTCAAAAATAAATCTTTCTTTCATATCACCAATATTGAATTTTTTGTATAGATTAGCATAGTAGCAGAGGTGGTATTCAAGGCCTTTTGACTTATGTATTGTCATTATTTTTACGGCATCTCCTCCCCCTACTTTGCCACCGTAGGTTATGTCATATCCGTAATTTATTAGGTTATTTAGGTATTCGATAAAGTCCTCTATGTTGTAGTTTATATTACTCATACTTGCCACGATGTCGAAGAGTTTATCGAGTTTAGCGAGGCGGCTTTCGGTATTGCCAATCGTTATGATTTTTTTGTAGTAATCGAAGTCATTTACGACTTTATTTAGTATGTACTCAAGGCTTTTGGTCCTTATTTCTCGGCTTATATTTTCACATATTTTATAGAGGGGTGTGGTATTGATTTCGCGATTTTGGATTGTATTATATATTTCATCATCGGGGGTTTTATAGAGAAATGAACGGGAGATACTGGTATATAGGTAAGAGAATTCTTTATCTAACTGGTGATTATTTATTTTTACTATAAAGGATAGGGTATTTTTGAGGACGATTATATCTTCGTCATTAATCATTTTTTCATCTTTATATACCATTAGGGGAACATTGTTATAGGTAAAGATTTTTTTAAAGAGATCGAAGTTGCTACTTCTGTCAAGGAGAATGACAATATCGCTATATTTTAGATTACGTACTTCTCCTAAATCTTTATCGTATATTTTGTATTTGTTGTTTACCTTAGTTTTAATATCATTGCATATCATAAAGGCTTCTATCTCATCTTTGGTATATTTTGTTTCTTTGCTATTATAGGGATAATTGTATATTTCAAAGTCGTAGTTTTCACCGGTAGTGCCTTTTTCGTTATAGGCAGTATTTCCGAAGACCATTTGATGAGAAGTTATATAGTCGGCTCCACCTATTTCATCATCCATTATTTTATTGAAAATGGTATTTATGTTATTGATTACTTGTTCTCTAGAACGGAAGTTTTTGTTTAAATCTATTTTTATGCCACCTTTTCCTTGACTATAGTTGTCATATTTGTTTTTAAAGATATAGGGATTAGCATTTCTAAATCGATATATGGATTGTTTTATGTCTCCCACCATATAGACATTGTTATTGCTAATTAGGGAGATGAATTCTTCTTGGAGATCGTTAGTGTCTTGATACTCGTCCAATAGTATTTCTTTAAATCCGTCTCTTACTTCTGCACGGACTTCTTCGTTTTCTTTTAATAAATCAATAGCCATTAGGGCGATGTCGTTAAACTCATAGACATCATATTTTTGTTTGTATTCTTCGACTTTTTTATTTAGAAGAAGTAATAAATCAATGATGACTTTGGAGGTATTATATGTGCTTTTAATGCTTTCTTTTATTTCCTCGATGTTTTCATAAGAACATAAGCTTTTTATTTCTTTTATTTTTTCACTTATATTTTCTTTTATTTCTTTAGCAGTTTCATCTAGCCCTCTTAATATTGGCAACTTTATATTTAGATTATTTTTTATTTCTTCATAAGTGGTACTATTTATTAAATTAAGGGTAGCGTTATTTAGTTTTTCGTATTGTTCAGAGGTTATGTAATTTTGGATATCCTCTAAGTAGGTTTCTACATCTTTTATGTTACTCTTGATTAACTTTATGTAATTGTTTATATTTTGATTTATATATGCGTCGCTATAGTAGGTAATTAGATATTGTTCTAGATATTGTTTTTTGTCTTTAATCATATCTACTTTATCGCTTATTCCTAAAATAGCATTAAATATTTCTTTATCATCTTTAACACAAAAGGTATCTATGAATTTTAGAAAGTCTTTGTTTTCGCTTTTATACATATTTTCAAAGATATTATCTAGAAACCTTATTTTTTCCATTTTGATAATTCCTTCATCGATGATACTTACATTATGGCTAATGTTAAGGAGATAGTGATATTTTTTTACAATTGATAAAGCATAACTATCAAATGTAGTTATATAGGCACTATCTATGCGGTCTAGTTGGTCTTTGAGATTTTCGTTTTTACTTATTTTTTTTCTTATTCTTTCTTTCATTTCTCCAGCTGCGGCTTTGGTAAATGTTAATATGAGTAATTCGTTTATGTTAGTACCGTTTTCTATTTTTTTTAATACTCTTTCGCTAAGAACAGCGGTTTTTCCACTTCCAGCTCCAGCGGAAACGATTATATTAGTACCGCTTTCGTAGATTGCTCTTTCTTGATCTTTGGTCCACATTTTTTAGTCCCCTTTCATAAATGAAAAAAAGTTAAACTTGCGTAGAACTTTTATTTCCCCTTGTCTTTCTTCTTGCTTTATTATAATTTTTGCCATTATTTTCATAGTGTCTTCGTCCAATTTCTTCATCTAAGGCATCATTTATTTCTACCATTAAGGAATGTAATAGTTTACTTCTTTTCTTGTCATCGCGAGTTGGCTTTTTATCTTCTTCACCGTCGTGATGATCATATTTTCTATGAATTAAATCTATTTCTGTTCTAGCACAATCTAATATCACTCTTAATTCTCGTAATTCTAAAGTGCGAAGATAGTTAACGTGAGCACCCGTTCCTTTGCTATATTCTTTTTCTAATCTTGTTATTTTCTTTACAATAGCAGTTGCATCTACTAATTTGGTATGAGCACTCATCGCATTACATTCCCAAACTCTAGCTTGAAAGTATTCAATAGTTTTTAGATCGAAAAATAAATTTTCGTATCCGGATGGATTTATGCGAGCTGCTAATTTTACAGCATCATCTTCGGTTGTAATTATATAATTTACCATTGCATCATAATATGCTATTGTTTTATCAGCAATTATTTCGCCGATTTCTTCACCAAAAAGTGCTACACATTCTTCAATTTTTCTCAATTCATAGTCGTGATATCTTCTTTCATTTGCTTTATTTTCCATAATAAAATTCCCTTCTTAAAATATAAATAAAATAGGTGTATAAAAAACTATGCACCTATTTTCTTGAAACGTATTTACCGTCTTTGGTAGATACGATTATTTCTTCACCATTCTCAATGAAAAGAGGTACCTTTACTAGCAGACCAGTTTCAATGATTGCATCTTTTGTTGCTCCGGTAACGGTGTTACCTTTAACTGCAGGTTCAGTTTGTGTAATGGTATAGTCTACTTTTTCTGGAAGTTCTATACCTAATAGTTCACTTTCATAAAAGAATAGTAAAACTTCTAATCCCTCTTTTAAGAATTTAACTTCATTTTCTATTTGCTTTTTGTTTATATCTACTTGCTCATAAGTAACCATATTCATAAAACTATAGTTATCTCCATCAGCGTATAAGAATTGCATCTTAGTTTTATCAACGTGTGCAGTTGGTACTTTGCTTCCAGCGTTAAATGTTTGCTCAGCAATAGAACCAGTTCTTAGATTTTTTAATTTTGCCTTAACGATAGCGGCACCTTTACCAGGTTTAACGTGCTGAAAATCTAGCACTTGGTATAAGTTTCCTTCGTAGGAAATGGTCATACCGGTTTTAAAATCATTTACGTTTATCATTTCCTAACCTCCCTATTTTTTTTCTTTGTGTTTAGTTGTCTTACGACACTTTGGACAATACTTATTAAGTTCTAAACGTTCAGTAGTATTTTTTTTATTTTTACTAACTGTATAATTCATATTTTTACATTCTTCACAAACTAAAGTAACAAGTACTCTATTTTCATTTTTTTTAGCCACTTCTAATCCCTCCTTCAATAAAATCTATTACCATTATAACACACTTGTTTTGAATAACGCAAGTACTTTAATGCAATTGTTTGAAAAAAGTTCCTTATTTTTTGGAGAAAAAACTTATATTTCACTATATTTTATGCGTAAATTTTCTAAACTAGACGGTTAATATCTTTATTCGGCCCCTGTAGGGTCAAAATATATAACATATTATATATAGGAAAGTGTTGGATATTGCTCTATCACTAGACGTAGGTTTTGCGTTCAAATTTTCTGGTTAATTCTTGTTTATATTTAGCGACTTCTACGGGTCTATTTAATTCAAGGCTTTTCCTTACGTCGATAATTCTCTGATTGGTTGAACCTCTGAATATGACATCGTAGCTTTTCTTTTCGATCATAAATTTCCCATCCACTAATATGTCTATATTTTCGAGGAGTTCTCTTAGATTTCTTTCTTTTTTACTTCGCTCTAACAGTGTATCAAAGGTAAAGCCAGTATAAACCCAAATATTTAGTCCGATTTCTTTTGAGGCCTTGCATATTTCTGATATGGCATCTATTTGAAGCATTGGATCACCACCGGATAATGTTATACCATCTTGATGTTCTAATGATTTAATGGTCCTTATTACTTCGGTAGTGTCTACTAAAAATCCTCCATTTAAAGAATGGGTTTCAGGATTGTGACAGAAAGGACAATTATGGATACAACCTTGTGTCCATATAACTGTCCTTATTCCTTCTCCGTCAACAATGCTATCATAATCTAGTTCTTTGGCAAGTCTTATTTTCATTATTATTTACAACATCCGCAAGAAAGTATTCCGTCAGTTCCGTGTTTAACTCTATCTCTTTCCTCGGCTTTTTTTCCGTTATTAAATCTATCTGTGGTTCCTACTAAGTATCCTGTAATTCTTCTTATTCTTTCAAAACCTACGCCTTCCCCTACTGTTTTTACTTCTCTTACTTCTTCTTTCATTTTATTTTCCTCCTAATTCTTTTAGTTTATCAACACTAACTCCCTCGCCGGCGTGTCTTCCACAACCGGGGCAAACGTCGCCAATTATACCTACATAGCCACATACTGGATCTCTATCGACAGGATGATTTATGGCACCATAACCGAAATTTGCTTCTTTCATTAATCTTACTATTTTTTCGAAAGCATCAATATTTTTAGTTGTATCTCCATCTAATTCTATATAGCTTATGTGTCCAGCGTTAGTCCATTCGTGATATGGGCCTTCTATTTTTATTTTTCTTGCTATTGATATGTTATAGTATACGGGAACGTGGAATGAATTGGTATAATATTCTCTATCGGTTACGCCCTTGATTTTTCCGTATATTGCTTTATCAATATTTACAAATCTACCACTTAGTCCTTCAGCTGGAGTAGCAAGGCAAGTAAAGTTTAGATTATACTCCTCAGAGTATTTATCGCATTTTTCTCGCATAAATTTTATTATTTTATGACCTAGTTCATTGGCTTCTTCACTCTCTCCGTGATGCTTACCGGTTAGAGCCTTTAAGCATTCGGCAAGTCCGATAAAGCCAATAGATAAAGTGCCGTGTTTTAGGACTTTTCTAAGTCTATCAGTTGGTTTTAATTTCTCACTATCTATCCAGTTTCCTTGGCCGAGTAAAAATGGGAAATTGTATATTCTTTTATTGCATTGTATTTCAAATCTTTCTAATAATTGGTCTTTTACCATATCCATAAGGCTACCTAGTTCATCGAAAAATCCGTCTAAATCAGCTGTTTCTCTTTCTTTAAGGCACACACCGTGCTTTATTCCTAGTCTTGGTAAGTTTATAGATGTAAATGATAAGTTACCTCTTCCAGGGGTGATGGCTTTATTGGGGTCTACTACATTTCCTAAAACTCTTGTTCGGCATCCCATATATCCTACTTCTGTTCGGTAATCTCCTTCTTTATAATACATTTTATTGAATGGAGAATCTAAGAAGGAGAAGTTAGGAAATAGTCTTTTAGCTGATACTTCACAACTAAGTCTAAATAAATCATAGTTGGGGTCTTCCTTATTATAATTAACGCCTTCTTTTATCTTGAAAATTGAGATTGGGAAGATTGGTGTTTCGTTCTTTCCTAATCCAGCATCAACAGAAAGTAAATAGTTTTTCATAACCATTCTTCCTTCGGGGCTTGTATCTGTACCAAAGTTTACAGATGAAAATGGTACTTGGGCTCCAGCTCGGGAGTGCATTGTATTTAGATTATGTACAAAGGCCTCCATTGCTTGATATGTGGTTCTATCGGTTTTTTTGTAGGCTACATCATAGGCTTTTCGGAATATTTTAAGCACAACATCACTATCTTTGGCAAAGCTGTCAAGTATGCCCACATCAAACTCGATACTTGTTAATTTGTCTATTTCTTTAACTATTTTATCCATATTTATGAAATTGTCAAAACCGGCAAAATCTAATAGTTCGTGGATTGCTTGCTTATATTGTTTCTTAAAGGTTTTTAGTACTCCTGGAGCCATATAATAATCAAAGGCGGGAATACTTTGACCACCGTGTTGGTCGTTTTGGTTTGACTGGATCGCTATCGCGGCTAAGGCAGAATAACTCATTATATCTTGGGGTTCTCTTAGGTACCCGTGGCCAGTGCTAAACCCGTTTTTGAACAGCTTTTCTAAGTCTATTTGTGTACAGGTTGTTGTTCCCATTGGCAAAAAGTCCATATCGTGAATGTGGATGTCACCGTTATCGTGAGCATCAGCAAATTTCTTTTTCATAAAGTATGTTTTGGCTAGTTCTTTTCCAATAGTACTTCCTAATTGGAGCATTGTTCCCATTGAGGAATTTCCATCTATGTTGGCATTTTCTCTTTTGGTATCGTCTTCGATAGAACTTTTATACACTAGTCCTTCAAATATTTTAGATATTTTATGTAGTCTTTTATCTTCTAAAAAGGCTTGTCGTGATTGACTTCTTCTATCTCTATATTCTGAGAATGATTTGTATACATCTTCATAATCGTATTTTTGAAGAGCAGCCTCTATCATATCTTGAATGCTTTCTATTTTTATTTTATCTTCGTCTTTGTATTCTTTTTCAATATTTTTTACTACGGCTTGATATACTTTTTGAATATCTTTTTCAGTGTACTTGCTTTCTTCGTTTTCATTAATAATGCTATCAAAGCCTTTTTTTATGGCAACGGCTATTTTGGCACCGTCAAAATCTACTTTTTTTCCATTTCTTTTTATTACTTTTAAAGAATGTGTAATTTCTTCCGTATTAACCATTTTTAAATCCTCCTATCGTTTAACACATCTTCATTATACTATGTGTTTATATGTCTGTCAATACTTTTTTGTTCGTTTTTTTATTTTTTATTTTTTGTTACTTTTTAGGTAACTGTTTTCTTGCTAAAATTCTAATTTTTGTACGTAATAATAAGTAAAAAAGCCCATTTTATGGGGGTTTTGCATTTTATAGTACTTATGTTTTTGTTATTTTCTTAAAAATTGCATTTTGACAGTTTTTGATTTTTTGATATTTTAGGCAAACATTTTTTCGTTAGTGTTCGTGTTTATAATCGTTACTTTTTAGTTAATATTTGTATATAAATGCCCGTAATAAAATAGGAAAAGAGACTTAACTATTAGTTAAGTCAAATGGCATTAGTTTGCATTTTTGAGACATTTATTTGGGAATAATTATTTGGAGAGGAAGTTTTTTTGAGATTTCATACAATTAAATAGTTTGGCAAATTTTAGATATATAAATGAATTTGATATTGCAATTATATTTTTGTATTTTATAGTAATTTATGATATACTTAATCTGTGATAAGGGGTATGGGTATTAATAATATGGGAGGCATTATGGAATTGAATAATAGTCGTAAATATTTAAAAATTATTGGTTTAATGTTAATTATCTTAGTAATTATATTTATTGGTTTATTTTTATACCGAAAACTTAATCCAAGAGTTATAACGAGTGAACAAACAGAAAATGTAACTGCAGAAATATATTATAGAGAATTTTGGGGTTATGATGCTAGTACGGGAAGGCACTATTATTTTTATAAGCTTAAAAATGATAACTATCTTTACTTAAAAACAACGAATGAGGTTACAATAAAGGGAGCTGGTGAGGAATATATAGTAGAAAAAGGGCAAATTAAAAATAGGAAACAATTAATTAACATTATAGATGATTTAGAAAAAGAGCAAATAAAGCAAGAAAATATTGCAACGGTTACATTAACTTTTTATTACAATAATAATAAGGTTAGTAAAGATGATTTTATTAATTTATTTGCCCTTGATTAAAAAAAGAAGTTCTAAAACTTAACTTTAGGACTTTCTTTTTCTTTTTCGTCAATTTTAAAGAATTCATACTTAGTAAATTTGAACATACTTGCAACAATATTGCTTGGGAACATTTCTACTAAATTATTGTAGCTAAGTACAGTATCATTATAGAATTGTCTAGCATAACTAATTTTGTCTTCAGTATCTTTTAAATCTGTTTGCAAGCTTTTAAAATTTTCGTTAGCCTTTAAATCGGGATATGCTTCTGATAAAGCGAATAATCTGTTTAATGCTCCTGTTAATTGGTTGTTGGCATCAATTTCTTCATTAATTCCCGTAGCACTATTTAATTTATTTCGAGCTTCGATAACTTCTTTTAGGGTATTGTTTTCGTGTTTGGCATATCCTTTAACGGTCTCAACTAGGTTGGGTATTAGGTCCACTCTTCTTTTTAATTGAACATCAATTTGCGAGAATTGGTCTTTAACCTTGTTTCTTCCGTTAACTAGTTTATTATAGACACCGATAAAGTAAAAGACTATTAATAAAAGCACGGCAATGATTATAATTACTATTGTCATATATATTCCTCCTTAATATAATTTTACTAAATAATAGAAAAAAAGTCTACTATTTTTGTTATATTCATAAATATTTTATTAAATATGTATATTTGCCCCCGATAGGGTAATGCTAAAAGGGGTGATAAATGATGAATGTTGATATTAGAGGTTACATTGTGAACAATTTTAAGGACGATAGTTTGGACAGTATTAGGGATAGCATTGACAAGGTGGTGAGTAGCAGGGATGAGGAGCCGCTGATTGGGCTGGGGGTGCTTTTGGAGATGCTGTGGAACCAGAGTACGATAGAGGAAAAGCAGGATATGGCGAAGAGGATTAAGAAAGGGATTAGTTCTTATTCTTAGGCTATATCCTTATTTATTAGGAATAGTTCGAAGGCTTGTTTTTTGTTTATACGGCCGCTTTTTATTTTGATATCCATTTCGCTTAGTTTGCGAATATAGTTTAAGAGATCTTTTTCACTATAGGGGGCGGCGTTTTTTAGGCACATTTTGACCCTATAGGGGTTACTGAATTTTAAAATCTGCGATATTTCTTCTTCAGTTTTGCCAATACTGCGTAGTTTCTTTACCTGAAAAAGGGTACGAAACTGGCCACCGAGAAGGGGGATAAGCATTATTTCGTCATAGCCGTGATTTGTGAATTCTTGATAGAGTTCGAGACTTTTTTCGACTTCTTTATTGAGAACGGCACCGGTAAAGGCGAAAATGTTGTCATCAAAGTTTTCGACAGTTAGGTCTTCCATATCTTCTCTGGTGATGGTTCCTTCTTTTTTATAAAGGATTAGTTTATCTAGTTCGTTATCGATATCGTTGGGATTGGTTCCTACTAAGTCAAGGAAGTATTTTATATCGGGAGTTGTCATTTTGCAACCGGAATTTTGGAGTTTTTCGGAGATGTATTTGTTTAAATCGAAGTCTCCTCCATCCATTAGGGTTTTGTTATCTATAAAGTATTTATAGATTTTTTTTCTTTTATCGAGGGTTTTACTACTGGTAAAGATTAGGTGATTTTGGGTGGTGCTTTTTTCTAAGTAGTTGGTTAGAGCGGTTATTTCGGGTTCTTTGAAGTCTTTATAGAGTTGGAAGTTACTTACTATTATTATTTTTAGGGGACTAAACATACTGTTCATACTGGCTTCTTCAATGATATCATAGATGTTTGTTTCTTCGAGGTTGTATTTTATTATATCGCCCTTCCCTATTTTATTAATGAGATTATTGGTTAGTTTTTCGACTATTTCGGGAGTAGGAGCGGTAATGAGATGATTATTTTTCATTGTTTTTTCTCTTTTCACATTTGTATCCTGAAGAAGTGTATAGTTCTTTTATTTCTTTATAACTGTTATGGACGTTACTGTCCCTACTTACAACCATAACGGTATTATCGTTATCTAGGTATTTTATGCCATCGTTATTTTTTAGGTATTTGCTTTGAAGAGTGGTATCACTTTTGAAGGTTTGGTATTCGATTTTGGTATCGAATATGTATTTGGTAGTGCTATCGATATAGATTATTTGGTTTTTTCTACTGAAATAGATTGTTACTTCATCTTCTACTTTGGATAGTTCTTTGATTTCAGAACTTTTGGTACAGTTTAATTCGTAATTGTCTTTATTATCTATATATAGATAGATGTAAAGGGCAAGGATTACTAGTAATAAAACGAGTATTATTTTGAGGGTTCTGGTGCCGTCTTCGTTTCTTTTTCTTTTTTGTTTTGGTGGGTCTTGTTTGATACAGAGGCTTTCTAATTTTTTTAGTTTATCGTTGGATAGTTCCATAGTGTTATTAGAGATTAAGTCTATTTTTTGGAATTTTGCTATATCTAGGATTTGGTAATCGTATAGTTTTTGATTACTTGAAAGGATATCTATTAGCTCTATAAGCATATTTTTGATATCTTTTTTGGTGTCTATGATGACGATACTATCTTCTTTGAAATGGATAGTTCCGTATAATAGGGTGTTATTGGGGTTTTCTTTATCACAGAAAATGGCATAACTGTTGCCGTATTTTAGGTCTTTGAAACAGCAGAATAGGATTACTTCTTTGTTCTCTATTTTGATATCTGTTCCACGATTATTTACTTTTAATATTTTACCGTACATAGTTTGGCTCCCTTCTCTCTTAATAAGATTATAAAACATTATTGTGGTTATTGCAAGGGAAATGGATAGAAAAAAGAAAAGAAGTATCAAAAAGATACTGTTATGGCCCCCGATAGGGTAATTTATTTAATGGGGTTAGGACCCTACGGGAGTAAATAGTTAGAAGGTTAGTTTTTCTAGTTCCTCGGCGAATATATGGAGGAAGTTTTGGATTTCTTCTTCGGTAGTTAGTTTAGAGAGACTGATGCGGAGGCTGGTAGTGGCTCTTTCGCGGTCTTTAGTGAGGGCGTAGATACTGCTACTCATAGTGTTTTGACTGGAACAAGCACTTTTAGTTGATATGTATATTTCTCTTTGATCAAGGGCGTGGAGAAGGGTTTCGGGTTTAATGCCTTTAACACTGAAATTTATGGTATAGGGAATGCTACTATGAGTACTATTTATGGTTATATTACTATATTTACTTAATGTAGTTATTATTTCTTTATTTAGGGCAGAGACGTGGTTATAGTTTTCTTGGAGGTTGTTTAGTATTAGTTCAATAGCTTTCATTAGGGATACGATGAGGGGAAGGGCTGGGGTGCCACTTCTATATATTGTAGTGCTTTTTCCACCGTGGATGAGGGGTTCTATTTGGATATTTTCTTTCTTTATTAAGAGGCCTATTCCTTTTAGTCCGAATATTTTATGGGCAGAGGCACTGGCTAAATCGATATTGGTAAAGTCTATGGGTACTTTGCCAAGAGCTTGAGTGCAATCAACGTGGAAATAGCATTTGGGGTATTCTTTGAGGAGTTTACCTATTTCTTCTATGGGTTGTTTTAGACCTATTTCACTATCTACATAGCTTATGCTTACGAGGATTGTATCGTCTCTTAAAAGGGTTTTTAGGTGTTCTATATCGACAAGGCCGTCATCTTTTATTTTTACATAGTCTACTTCAAAGCTGTTATTGGTTAGGTATTTAATGGTACTTGATACGCTTGAGTGTTCTAACATAGTTGTTATTATGTGTCTACCTCTATTTTTGTATTTACTACATATACCTTTAATAGCTGTATTATTACTTTCACTAGCTCCACTTGTATATATTATATCTTGGGGCTTTATTTTTAGCATTTGGGCTATTCTTTCTGTAGCATAGTCTTCTAGTTCCTTACTTTTTATCCCTAATTTATGTAGTGAGTTGCTATTTCCTGGGTAGTCAATACATACTTTGTTAAATGTATCTAGTACTTTTTTATCTACGGGAGTAGTTGCACTATAATCTAAATATATCATAATATCCCTCTTTTCTTAGATTACTATATCATAAATTTAGAAGAGTTGCAAGGGTTTTAGGGGAATTACCCTATGGGGGGTATATATTATTAATGGAGTTAAGGAAGAGATATTTGGTAAGGATTTTGCTCTGAACCATCTCCTGAGGTTATTACTACTTCGGGTTTGAGGTAAAAAGTAGGATAGATATCTCTTTCTTCGTTTGAATGTCTTGTATTAGCGTAACCTCTTTCAAATACAAATTGACTGTTGTTCCCTATATAAGAAGAAATAACGCCGATTATTCCTGTACTATAATTAATTTGCCAAAACCAACTGCTTTGAAATGTACAATTACCTATATCATAATTTGCTAGTTCTCTATCTTTTGAACAAGCTTCACCAGAAGCATATCCATAATCACTTGGATATATAAGTCCTATTTCGCCATCCCAATAATTTATATTTTCATCTTTGTTTTTTTCTCTCTCCTCTATATAAAGTTCTTTCACAGTGTTATAGTCAAAATTTATATTAATTTTCCCTAGATAATATCTACTTTTTTCTGATATTAGTTTTTTTGCATTATCGCTAAGTGCATAGTCTTTAAAATCAATATTTACTGTCGTATCATTATAATAAACCCCACTAGTTCCTGTTATCCATATTTCATTTAATAATTGCATTATGGTACTACCATTATTTCCAGTAATATCATTGGACCAATAATTACTATATGTTCCGTCTGATTTTTTATCCCAACTAAAACGATTTGTAGTTCCGTCAGTCAAATATGTTGATTTCATAACTTTAATTTTATATTTATTATCATAATCATCCCTAAAAACGCCTATAATCTTATACTTATGATTATCAGGACATTCACTTTGGCTGTTAGCATCAAGGCAAATATTATTATCTGCGTAAATGCCTCCATATCTATAATCGGTAGTTTCTTTTATTTCTTCACCAGTAGCACTATTTTCGGCTGGTATTGCATCGTGATGTACTTTATATACTCCATTTCCAAAATCATCTAAAATACTTCCTATGTCTAAACTCATAATGTATTTTGCTGCTGTAATTTTAGGTATAAATTCTTGATTACTACTTAGTTCTAAATCTCCTCCATTAACATAGCCAGCAATAGAACCTAATTTAATAGTTACAGAACTTGAACTTGTATTGATTACCACTAAATTCAAAATAATATTTCCCTCTTTATCTACTTTACCGGTACTATCTCCGGTACTTTTAGAAGTATATTCTATACTAAAACCATCCGGTTTACTACTAGGACTTACCATTTCATAATATACTCCGTAACTTATCTTTGCTGGATTAGGATTACTAAGTACTACATCATAATACTTAGTTTCGCCACTATCTACTGTTATTTGTTTAATACTACTATTACCTATTTTAAATGTATATTCTAAATCAGTAGTACTAG
>SAMEA104315424__coassemble_418_pt1 | contig 42281 bp, 42 predicted proteins | sample SAMEA104315424__metabat2_high_PE_039 | metagenome-assembled genome bin SAMEA104315424 (sample SAMEA104315424) | gut metagenome | biome: Monkey gut; feature: monkey-associated habitat; material: faeces | place: China | collected 2013
CTATAATAAGTGAGCCTTTATATTATGATAAAGTTTGTACGGCATTAGCTGTTACATAACCGCTATAACTAGTGCCTTTGCTATCTTCACCAGCACTATTACCGTCTACATATACTATAAGTACATAGTTATTAGTAACCCCTTTACTTAGAGTACCTGTATATATATTAATGCCATTAGTTGTATTTATATTACCACTAGATAGAACGGTGTAACTAGTTCCAACGCTAACACTAGTGCCACTAACTAGGGCATACTTTAAAGCATTTCTACTTTTACCACTTATATAGGCCTCCGGCACCGCTGTATTCTTTAACACCAAATTAAACTTACCCGTCGTATTACAACTACTATTTAAAGTAATAGCAAAAACGCTATTAGCCATATTATAGCCATAAGTTATTTTACCACTACTAATAGGAGTATCAACTAAAACTAAGTTGGCACTAATGTTAGCTCCCCCTGTATAAGTAATATCAAAACATTTACTAGTACCCTCTATTTTTGTATCTTTACTCCACGTAAGCCACGCATAAGTAAGACCACTAATAATAGCAATTAATAATATAATACCAATGATTAAAGTACTAGTTTTTTTACCATTTTCCATTATAAAACCTCATTTCTAATATAAGAATACCATATTTTTGCACTTTTTTAAAGTTTTTTTAACTTTTTTGCATTTTTTTATTGACAAATAACCAAACTTAGTATAATATATTAATCACCAATTCAAATTACAGACGAATTGGTGCTAGTATCACACTAGCCAACCCCTTTTTATTCTTTTTGGGAGACTGTTCTTCAGGGGGACAGTCTCTTTTTTATTTTAATTTCTTCTTTCTGTACTCTTCTTCGTTAATAGCAATGCCCATAACAAAGACCGTCGAAAGAAGATATAACCATATCATAAGGATAATTATAGAAGATAGATTACCATATATAATATCGTATTTAGCAAAGTATGTTAGATAGTACTTAAATATAAAGGTACTTACTATCCATATAATGGTTGTAAATATAGCCCCTTTACTGGTAGTCTCACTCTCTATAAATATAGAGGGAGCGATAGCATATATAAGCTTTATATTAAAGTATACTATCATATATGTAATAGGCCACTGCAATATCTTAAATATAACCATTATCTCGTCTGTAATACCACTCATAAAACTTATATGACCTAAAAGCCTTATAATGCTATCGCCAAAGATAGGCACTATAATTAAGAACAAAAATAGTATCAATATAATAAATAAAAGTATTACCGCCTTGACCCTATCTTTTAACATATCGCTATTCTTGACGCCATACACGCTGTTTGATGCCGTTATAATAGCGTACGTCCCATTCGTCGCTACTGCTAGCCCTATAAAGACAAAGAAGAAGACATTACTATCAAAGCCCTTACCACTAATAACCTCAATAACAATATCACTGGCACTACTTGGCAGAATATCCCTAACTAAATTGATAACACTATTAATATCAATAGAAAAAGATGAAACGATTAGAATTATCAGAATGAGGAACGGAAAGAACGCCAACACTATATTAAAGGCAATATTACCAGGTAATATACTAAGTTCTGGTTTCCCAAATAGTTTCATTAACTTATCCGTCATTCTTTTAATTCTTTGTTTCATCTCTTATCAACCCTTTTTACTTCTCTCTATTTTTTACATCGTTTTACTTATCTTTTTTGTATTTACTTCTTTTATTTTATTTACTTATCTTTTATTTTATTTACTTTTCTTCTTTTTAACTTCTCTTTTACTTCTCTTCTTCTCTTCTTTTTAACTTATCCTTACCAATCTTTATTTCTCTTTCCCTCTTTGTACTATCATTACTTACCCTTATTTATTTCTACTTCTCTTTACTCTCCCTCATAGACAGCGTAGCCTCATTAATAGCATCATCTATACTCTTAACATCGTCCGTAATCATACTATATCCCATCGTCGCCCCAAACCCATAAGGAAGCTCCTTTAAAGCCTTCGTAAGCTTTCTAATATAGTCAATTACATAGTCCTCTTTATATCCCACCATATAAATCAAAAACTCATTACCATCGGTCCTCACTATATCACTGTTTTCAAGCTGATTAGTAATCAAAATACTAGCCGCCTTTTTAATAACCATATCACCCTCAGAGTGACCGTGAGAATCATTAATATACTTAATATTATTCAAATCAATTATAAGTATCGTCTGTGGATAAATAACATTTTCATCCCATTTCTTCATATTATAGTTAAGATAATTCCTGTTCTTTAAACTAGTCATAACATCTATAAACTTAAATTTATCCTCTTTCGATATCGTCTTTTTCTTCTTATTTTTAAGACGCTTTAGTGAAACAATTACAAGGACAATAACTATAATAAGACCTACTATTAAATACTTAAATACTACCCTTAAACTACCACTGGCATTATATAAATAATCCGTATTGTACTTATATTCAAAGTCCTTATAATTAGTACTAGAAGTATAATACATAAATAACTTGGCAAATGTCTCATTCTTATTAACATCTCTAATAACAAAATTATAACTATTATCAAGTGTATCCTCATATAAAACCTTATACTTCTCAAACTTATTATGAGCATAATACATATAAGTAGCCTTATCAACAACAATATAAGCATCACCAGTTACATTTCTAAGAAGAGCATCCGTATCAGCGTATCCTGTAAACTTAATACCATTGGTACCCAGTTCCTCGCTTATATAACTACCACTAACACATTTAACCTCTTCTCCCTCTAAGCTTTTAAGCGAATTTATAACCTTATCTTCTTTCGATAAAACTACATAATCAGCATCAAATAAATTAGTCGTATTAAACGTATCTATTGTAAGACCTGATAAATTATAATAATCAAAAGCAACATCCACTTCACCCTTACTTAGAGCCGCCTTTAAATCATTAACTGACTTATATTTAACAACCTTGAAAGTTGTATCCGTTAAATCCTCAAAGCCACTTAAATAATTAGATAACGTACCTACAAACTTCTTTGATACCATATTCTCAAATGGCATATTAACAACATAGCCATAAGTATAAGCTCCTGAATTATAACTAGCTTGCTCCACTTCACTAATATTCTTATATGCAAAGAAAGTGCGAAGGAAATTAACTCTATAATCCTCGGTATATTCTTCATTTACATATATATCATTATATTTCTTCATTATACTAAGTAAAGTCTTATTATCATTAACCTCTAAGATATATTTCTTTACCATATCATTTACGTGATATAAAATACTATAATCTCCCTCTAATACCTTGTTTAAACTAATATTTTCGGGAACAATTACATATTTAACTTCTTCCCCTTTAAGGGCTGTAAATAACTTATCTAAACTATCATAAGGACTATAACTAACATTATCATACTTATCTAAGTAAGAACTAATATCTCCCATATCATCCTTTAAAACCCCAATCTTGGAGCCACTAATCATAGAACTATTAAATTTACTATCTGCTCCTACTAGCACGTAGTGATCTTCATACATAACAATATCATTTTTGGTTATTTCATAATCATTACCCACTATCTTAAAGGAAATATCTTTAAGTTCCGAACTATTATCTGATAAATAAGATACCCTATTAAATTCAATATCATACTTACTAGTAAAAGAATCCAAATAATCAAATATAATTCCATTACCATTTTCTCCAAATACAGGAATATCATTATATACACTAACATCAATAACATTATTAATATTGTCACTAATCCATTTCTTCTCCAAGAGCGAGAAGCTGGAACTATCTTTCGTAAAATTAAGAATAAATATTGTCACAGCAACTACTACTAGAACCCCAATAATAGAAAGTGTAACTATCTTATTAAGCTTATTTTTCTTCATCAAATATCACTCCTAACTCTTTGTCCACGTAATACTATCTTTACTAGGATGCTTAGTTCCTGCTGCCTTAAATGGCGTATATTCGCTATTAGACGTATCAGTCTCTTCTTTTAGTAAGAACTCAAAATCATAAAAATCCTTCTCATCATCACTAAATTCATCTAAAACACTATTAGCTATTTCTTTAGCTTTATCTAAATTAACTCCATTTATATAATCTATTGTTACATATACTATCTTACCTTGAAGTCTTACATTACTTTCCTTTACTTGGTCGTTTTCATTAATAGTACTCTCGATATTAGTAAGTTTCTTCTTCGAAATCTCAACCTTCTCAATACCATCTAATCTATCTCCATAAGGGTCATTACCGCCCCCAATTAAAATACTTATTAACATTATTATAAATATAAGGATAAATAAAGCCGCAATACCAAGAATTACCGCAAAAAATTTATTTTCCTTAGCAAACTTCTTCCATTTCTCTTTCATAATTACCTCCACTAGTATTATACACTATTTTTCTTTTACCTACAAGTCCCCTTTTTATTACTTTACCCTATCGGGACTATAAACGAGGAGTGCTAGTACTACCTAGTACCTCCACCAGAGCCTCCTCCAAAGGAGCCACGACCTCCTCCTCCCGAAGAAAGTCCACCTCCCCCAGCATTATAACTACCTATTTTTTCCATAACTTCATCCACATCATCACTCTTATGGGCATTAAATATATATAAACTATATAAGTTATTAGAAAAATTACCTACATAATTACTTACTTCTAAGTAATCAATACCTACATTCATATAATCTATATAATTATTAGGATATAATATTCTAAAATCTTTATCTACTTTATCAGCTATATCTAGTATCTGTCCATATATAAGATACTCATTCCAAAGTTTAATATCTTTAACTTCCTTATCAGGTATCCTTGAAAACTCTACTAAAAACTTCTTTAAGCCCATTATTTCCATCGCTTCTTTATGAAGATTATCACTTACTTTTTCATTAACAATTAAGTCCCCTAAATTATACATATTATCTAAGTCATACATAATAAGTTCTAAGTAAGAAAAGATAATCCCCCCATATTCCTTATTCCACTTCTTAAAAAGTTTCGGCGTAAGAATATAGTTAGTACCCGTACTTTCCTTAAAAGCATCATATATATTCTTTTCTAAATAATTTTCACAAACCATATCTTTGGAAAAATCCAATCCCGCTATATAGCCCTTTTCATTTATATAAGGTCTAATCGTCATATCATTAAGCCATTTAAGAAGTAAAGCCCCTAAAAAGTCAGTGTCCTTTTTTACTAGACCATATACCTTAGCTAGATAATAGAACCTATATATATCTTTATTACAAGGAATATCCCTATAATAAGAAATATCCCTTGCACTTATACTTCTCCTTCTCTTAGTATAATCTCTACTACTAAGTTTCACTTTAACAAAGCCAATCACATAGCATAACCCTTTAAATCCAAAGTAAAGGACAGGAATGGAAAGTAAATAAAACTCTTCCATTACCTAGTACCACCCCCAGAGCCCCCTCCGAAGGAGCCTCCACCTCCGCCACCAGAAGAAAATCCTCCTCCTCCAGCTGAGTAACCTTCGGCAGCACTTCTAGCACTACTTGCTGTACTATAACTTCTCGTACTAATATTATTAATAAAGATAAATGTATTTAAGTTATAATTACTATCCATCTGTTCTACAAGTTCTGGATATAACTTCTTAAACTGCTTACTAACCTTATCAGCAATACCAAATATTTGTGCAAAGATTAAGTATTCATCCCACATCTTAACTTCAATAGCACCCTTTTCATCTATTCTTGAAAATTCAAGTAGAAATTTCTTTAATCCTGCAAGCTTTACTGCCTCTTCGTGCATCCTCATATTACAAATATGTTTCTTATTCTTCCCATCAATAACCTCATCACCAATAAAGCCATTATCCATATAGAAGTTCTTACAACTAGCAAGCACTTTATCAAACCAGTTAAAATACTCACTATAATTACTCTTACACCACTTCTCTAACTCTCTTGCCTCTAAGATATTATCCCCACTAGCTCTTCTAAGCATATTATACATCTTAACTTCTAAATCATTATCACTAACAAGTTCCTTAGATAAATCAAATGACGTATCTTCACCCTTCTTAAACATACCCGACTTTTCTTTGGTAATAATCCTAATCTGATCCTCTTTAAGCCATTTAAGAAGTAAAGCCCCTAAAAAGTCATTCTTCTTATTATCAAGACCATACACTTCTGATAAGAAGAAAGCCATAAATATATCCTTATTACAAGGAATATCCCTAAAATTATTAACATTCTTCATATCAATATTATATCTTCTATACTTTTTATAACCACTATTTTTAATACCCCAAATACTACCAATCACAATAATTAAAGGAACAGCAATAGATGCTAAAAAGGAAAACACTTCCGCTAAAAAACTACTCTTACTATTATCACTATATCCATAATCAGTATAATCATAATCAAATGTACCCTCTTCAGCCTTTTTATATACATCATCAAAAGTACTAAAATAACTAATAGTATTTTCTGTATCAAAGACCCCCGTAGGGAACTTAACCAAAACAACCCCATACATCGAACTATCAAAATCATTCTCATTGCTAGCCTGAATTAATCCATCACTAACATAAGCATATCCCTTGTATCCATAACCCCATACATCAAGTGTATCTGGAAACGAATAATAGCTTTTTACTTTAAGGCTGATATGCTCGGGAGCAGGGTTCATACTATCATTAATAAACTTGTAGTAAAGTACTTGGGCGTCACTCACATTAAAGATAGCTTTTGATAAATCATAAGTCAAAGTATAAGTATTGTGGCCCCGCTTACTCATACCAAAACAAAGCTCATTACTACTACTAATACCATTTTTGTAAGCCTTCTCACTAAAACTCTTACTAGTATCCCAGTATGATTGATATGAAAAAGCCTTACCATTCATAGATACCCTAAAATTAGTAATCTCACCATTACCAAGGTCCCCAATCGGTTTATATACTTCCGTTCCCTCAGTAATATTCATATCCCATACTTCTGTAACTTTTGCATTACCCGTCTTATCAAGTTCCATTGTAACATCAATAGACTTAATACTATTAGCATCTACTATACTAGCTACCAGCATTAAACTAAGTCCAAACAAAAAATAACAAACTTTTCTCATTTCACAACTCCTCTTATACTACAAGTATATCATATTTTTTTAATAATTAGTAGACTTTTACACTATATTTTGATAAAATAAAAATGGTGAGGATATGAAAAAAAGAAAAATACATATTAAGTGGGGGAATATTCTCTTACTTATTATAATGATAATATCAGTAACTTTATTTGTAATATCTTTAAAAGAAATAGTAAAATGGTTTATAGATAGTAGAAATACGAAACAAGAAGAAACTAGTATAAATGAAAATATAAATGTTAAGGAAATAGAGGGCGGAGAAAATGTTAATCCTCCTGAAAATAAAGAAGACCCCTACTGGGATTATATAAAGATGAATTTAATAGATGTTGATTTTACTGAGTTAAAGAAGAAAAATAGTGATACTAAGGGCTGGTTGCAGGTAAAAGGAACTAATATAAATTATCCCTTTGTCCAAACCAGCGATAATGACTATTACTTAACGCACTCTTTTAATAAGAAATATAATGATGCCGGCTGGGTCTTTATGGATTACCGAAATAACCCTAGTAATTTTGACAAAAATACCATTCTATATGCCCACGGAAGATTAGATGGAACAATGTTCTCATCCCTTAAAAATATCTTAAAAAGTTCGTGGTATAATAACAAGGATAATCATATCATTAGACTATCAACCGAAACAGAAAATACCCTCTGGCAAGTATTTAGCGTTTATAGAATACCTACCACTAGTGATTATATAGAGGTCAATTTCCGAAGTGATGCCGAGTATCTTAATCTCCTAAATACCCTAAAAGAACGTAGCAATTTTGCATTCAATACCACTCTAAACGAAAATGACAAAATCCTAACCCTCTCCACTTGCTACAATGATGAAGACAAAGTTGTAATGCACGCCAAACTGATTAAACAAAGTAAAAGATAACCAAAGGGTTATTTTTTCTTGGCCCTATTGGGGGCAAATATATATAAAAAAACTAGTTATAAATATAATAACTAATCACTATTCTTACCTCTCTTATGGTAAATATCACAAAGAAAAAACTTAGATATATAAATCTAAGTACTTAATCAAAATAATGGTTGCTATGTTTTCCATAAATGTTCCGCCTTTCCTTATAATCATATAATGCCTCTTTCTTATACAAAATATGATTAGCTCTTTTATACATCATTGTGCACATATTATTAATGAATTTAATGTTATCATAATCAGGGAATATATCAGGACTAATTGCAACATTGCACTTTTTCAATTCCTTATAAAACTTATCAGTAATGCCTAAAAGTTCTGTATATATTAAATAGGTTTTCCATAAATCACTATCGATAAATTGCACATTGTCAATTTTAGAAATATTAAGTAGATACTTTTTAAGTCCAAACAGCTTTATAGCTTCATTATGAAGAGTATAACTAAATATATTACTATAAAATATGCTTTTATTTGGATTTTTTATAATTAGTCTCTTTTCCAAACATAAATTTTTGTAATCAAAAAATATTTTTTCATACCAATTAAAATAATCAGTATAATTCTCATAACTCCACTTTTTAAATTTTGAAATATCAATTTTATAGTCCCATAAGCTAGCCTCTATTAACATAGAATATAATTTATTTTCATAAACATTGTGAATAATTACATCCTTAGATAAGTTAATAATAAAGTTTCCTTTACCATAGTTAGTAATAGTAATCTTTTTTTCTGTTAACCATTTTACAAGTAGTGTTCCAATTAAATCTGTATCCTTTTTATTAAGCCTGTAAGCCTTCATAAGAAAAGCTACTAAAAATAAATCATTATTACAAGGAATACCCGTAAAGTAATCAACATTTTTAAATTTTATTTTCTTTCGTCTATACATTGGATTAAAATAACGATATAGATTTAATGCCAAAATAATAAGCACAAGATTAAAAAGGATTGCCCGAGGAAAATAGCACGATGAAAAAGCATATAATTTTCCTTTTTTGGCCCTTATTTCTTTGCAACTTTTGTCTCCCCTAGGTCCTCTTCTCCTTAATATATTAGTATAATTATAATATTGTTCTATCTTTAACTTAATAGAATAATTAACAGGATTTATAGTATTACTAATAAACTTATTTTCATTAACAAGGGTACTTGCATCTACTACATTAACCATTAACATTAAACTAACACCAAATATCAAATAATAAAACTTCTTCATTTATAACTCCTTTACAAATTACTAATCGCTATTCTTACCTTCCGCAAGGTAAAACCACAAAGAAAAAACTTAGATATAAATACTTATCTAGTTCCTCCACCAGAGCCTCCTCCAAAGGAGCCACCTCCACCGCCACCAAAAGAGTGACCACCTCCTCCGGAAGAATGACCTTGCGATACCTCACTTCCTTTATCAAGAGTTCTAGAAAAATTATAACTACTACTACCAATACACTTTATACATCTTATAGTATCATTACTATACAAACTATCTATATCAGCAACAATACTAGGATAAATCCTTTTAAGTTCTTTACTTACCTTATCAGCAATACCAAAAATTTGAGCGTATATTAAATAATCTTCCCATAATTTAACATCTATAACCCCCTTATCATTCATTTTGGAAAATTCAATTAAAAATTTTTTCAATCCAGCCAATTTAACAGCCTTATTATGTAAATCTAAACTACATACTTTGCGTTTTTTCTTTTTGCTAACTATTCTATCTTCAATAAGACCATTTTCTTCGTAACATATTCCATAATAAAACATTATATTATCAAACCAGCCAGTGTATTTATAATAATTTTTACGACACCACTTAATTAATTTCCAAGGCTTTAATATATTATCTTGACTAGCTTCTCTAAGCATATCATACATCTCTACCTCTAAGGTATAATCTACTGCTAAATCCTTAGATAAATCAAAAGCTATAACTTCTTTTTCTTTAAATAAACCTTGTTTACTAGTCTTGACAACTTTTATTTGTCCTTCCTTTATCCATTTAAGTAATAGTGCTCCCAAAAAATTTTTCCTTTTTATACCAAGTTCATAAATTTCTGCTAAAAAGAATGCCTCAAATATATCGTCATCACAAGGAATTTCCCTATAAATGTCCACTTTTTTTAAATTAATTCTACTTTTTCTATATTTGTTATACCATTCTTTGTAAAAAGATCTAAAAATAGCTATATATAATAAGCATATAAAAGAAATAAGCACAGAACCACACGCAATAGCAAAGACAATCACCTTAAAAACAAATAACCATTTATTGCTAACTACTTCCAACAAAAATAAATTAATCATATCAAATACACCTTCCACCTTATATAGAAAGTATATCATATAAATGAATATATTACAAACAGAATTCCTATCATAAATTAACCGATACAATCGTTCTTATTATATATTTATACAAAGAAAAAACTTAGATATATAAATCTAAGCAGCTTTTTTTTCTAACTTGTTTTCTCCCTTATAAAATCCACATTTATCACATACTCTGTGAGGTCTAATCATTTCACCACAGTTAGAGCATTTAACTAATCCATTAGCGTTAATTTTATAATGAGTTCTTCTCATATCTCTTCTAGTCTTACTAACTTTTCTAAATGGAACTGCCATTTCTACCTCTCCTTCCCTATAAGTTTATCTAAATCTTTGAATGGAGAATTATTAAGTTTCTCTTTTTCAAGTTCATCTTCGGTCATAACTCTCCAACCATCACCTTCAAGTTTAATATCAGCAGTTTTACTACTTCTAACCTTAGAAGGGATTTCTACTAATATATTCTCCCATAAAATTGGTAAAATATCAAGAGTATTTTGGATATTTTCTAAATTTTCTTCAATTTTTACCTCAAATTTATGATTAACTTCCTCTAAAGTTATATCATCAGGCAAAACCATTACTCCTTTAACTATACCTTCAAGCTCTATAGAATCATCCACTAGCCTCTTAATTATACCACAAAAATTAATATTTTCAAGCCTAATAATGCCACTTCCTGTTAAATCAAAGGAAATATTGCTCTCATTAATATCTATTTTACTCTTCAAATTATTATTAAGCATCGATAAATCTATAATCATTTTAAATCACATCCTCCACTCTATCAAAAGTTACTTTTCCCAAATAACCGTCTCTTAAATCTCTAAGAACTATGGTATAAACCCTATCATAGTCGACTTCTCCCCCTGAAACAACGCCCCTTTTCTTACCAATCTTGTCCAAAATATCCATAAGTTCATCATCAGAAGCTACCCCATATCTCTCAGCCAGATGGCTAGGATACCAGTCAATCATCCTATTTATAATATAAATAGCAATATCCTGCACATCCAAAACCTCTTCCTTAATCGCCGTCATACTAGCAAGATTATAGGCCACATTCCCCTCATCAAGCCTTGGCCACAAAATACCGGGCGTGTCCAAAAGTTCGAGCTTATCATTAACCCTAATCCATTCCAAACTCTTCGTAATGCCGGGCTTATTGCCAACCTTAGTAGCCTTCTTGCCAACCAGCCTATTAATCAAAGTACTCTTTCCAACATTAGGAACGCCTATTATTAAAGCCCTGACCCTACGGGGCTTGAGACCCTTAGCTTTCCTCTTTTCATTAAGCTCTGTCATAACATTGTCCGTTAGTTTAAATATATCCTTAACATTAATATTATTAATTAAATCCGTAAGAACTACCTTATAACCCTGCTCCTCATAATACTGTTTCCATTTTAACGTTTCCTTTTCGTCACATAAATCTATTTTTGTCATAATAAGTATTTTCTGTTTATTATTAGTAAGACTATCCACTTCCTTATTCTTAGAAGAGTAAGGTATTCTTCCGTCAATAACTTCCAAAACAACATCTATTAAATCTATCTTTTCTTTAATTTCTCTTTTCGTCTTTACCATGTGTCCGGGGTACCAATTAATATTAGACCGCTTAGTATTTTCTTCTTGACGATTATTTTTCTCTTTCTGCCTCATTTTCCTTTTTTGATACATATCCATCTAAATCACTTCCTTTTGTTAAAATTTATCTGTTTCTTCTATCAACAAATCAAAATATGCAAATTATAATGAATCACATCCCTTGATACTTCCCTATTCCCTTCCTTTTGAACTATTCGAAATTTTCGAATAGTTGATTCTTCTTTCAATTCATTATATATTTTTTTATATGATAATTTATTGTATTTATTTCTACATTATAGAGAGTTGATAACATTTTTTGAGTAAGCCAAATATTTTCATGTTCATATCTTACTTCAATTGTTTCTTTATCAGTTCCGGTTGCTGCAATAAAAGTTAGATATTCAGCAGCACTTGATCTAATTGTAATACCATTTTTTTCATAAAATGACCTCCTTTATTTATCATAAATATTTCTTTATGTCGTTCTCACCTGATTTCCCTTATAATTTTTATTGAAATCTCCAAATAACCTTTGTTATCCATTATTTTTTTACTTTCTATTTTTGTTTTCTATATTTATTCATTAATTGTACTCTCTATTTTTTGTTTGTCATCAACATATTGATAATTCAATGCATTATCCTTAGAAATTGCAGATTTTTTTGTTTCCATTTCATATAAATCTCTAGCACCCTTTGCAACTCCTCCTCCTCTTTTAGCAACTATTAAATTTTCTTTCAGACCTTGAGGATGTTCTTCACTTGCAATATCTCGCGTTGCAATCTCTCCTAAATTCGTAAGGGCTATTTCTATATCAGTCATATTGTCTCGAAGTGATTCTTTTCTTATACCTTTATATGCTTTATACTCACTTGCTTTCATTCCAGACCAACCTTTATATATTTCATTAGTAAGCATTGCATATTCAACAGGTTTTTCAATGCCACCATCTTTCCAAATATCAGTTAATTTAAATCTATCTACAATTCCTGTTAATCTAGTTTTAATCCATTCATCGTTGTATCCTTTATTGCGATAGTAATTTACAGCTCGATTTATTGCTATTTCCGGATCAAACACTTCATCAATTCTTTCTTTGCCAAGATTAGCTAACCACATTTTCATTGGCTCTGCTTTGGGACTTGGTACAGATTCAATAAGTCTAAATATTCCTTGTGTATCTAATGTATCAGTATTATAGTATTTGCCATCAGATGATTTCATCCTCAGTTGGTTAGTATTACTAACCAACTCACTTCCTTCGTTGTTTAATTTGTTTTTTAGCCATTTCCAATAATTTCTTGATTTTTGATAATCATTATTAGTTAATGCTCCAATAACATCAACAACACTAAAATAATAATCTCCTTTTTCACTATCCCAAATGCTCCTTATTTCTTTATCTTCAAATAAATTTAATATTGTTTCTAATTTATTATTCAAATTTAACACCTTCTTTCTTTTTTAGAGATGATTTCTTCAATTGCATAATCATATCACATCTCCTATAACTAAAACCTCCAAAATGATTGTATTTTTTGATTTTTAAGTAATTTTTATATATTTGTTAATGTCACCAAGTTGTTCATTAGCATACCAAAATCTTACTTTTTCATCTCTTATTTTATCCAAAAACAACCGCATTCAATAATCAAATTCCATCAATCCAAATATGCCACTATCCCAATAACCCCAATCATCGCCAAACCCAAACTAGGCATCACAATACCCGGTAAATCCTGAAACCTATCCGGATTTATCTTCCTAAACAACGCTCCAATAACCAAAAACACCATCGAATTAAGCAAAGCCAGCCACTTCGACACTCCCAAATCACCATTAAGCACCGCCACAATTACACATATATCAGCAACCATTAATACACAGTACAGCAAAATAAACGGCGACAGTATTGCCCTATAAAACCCCTCTAACGCATTATCAGCAATCTCAAAATTATCCCTACCATTATTAGTAATCCTCTTGTATATTACCGCCTGTACGCACAACATTGAATGAATAAACAATCCCCCAACACATCCAATAAAACCCGTTACCAGTAGCACATTAGACAAAACCAAATCCTTATCCCTAAGCATATCCGCAATCGCATAAAACCCAAATCCAACCAAAATCACTCCCAACATAGCACAAATTATCGATAACCCAAATCGCCATTCTGCCATTTTACTCCAATTACTATCAATATTCTTCGATGTCCCCAATTTCACATTACCATTGCCCTTCAAATCAAATAGCAAATCCCCTGTCGCACAGAGTAAACCACCAACAATCCCCATAATACTAAAAATCAAATCCATAATTCACCTACCCTTTACCTGCCTTTTGGCCCGTTGACCTCAACACCCCAATTCCTCACCTTCATTAATACATTACCATTTTTACTGGCAGAAATCAATACTTTTTTAACAATTTCTTACATTTTTTTCTCTCGGCCCTATCGGGGGCCATAACCCAGTCCGCCTTCCCCTCCATACTCACCCACACAAAAAAAGCAAGAACCCCCTCTGTCTTGCTCATTAATTAAACTATCCCTATCCTATTATATATATAGGCTAAATAGGTTTGTCATAGATTACACATATTATATACATTATATATATTATATATTACATATTACATATATTATATAGATTATATACATTATATATATTATATAGATTATATATATTATATAGATTACATATTATATTATATTATATTATATTATATTATACATATTACATATTATAATAATTACATTACATTATATTATACAAATTACATATTACATTATATTACATACATTACATTACATCTTCCTCTCTCGCCTCTTCGTGTAAACCATATTCTTACCCATCTTCTTACCATCCATTAAAATATCATCAGCCTCACGAAACGCCCCCTTAATATTATTATTAACAACCTCCTCATCGCCCCCAAACTTACCAATCGCATCCGTAGCTCTCGTACTCTGCTTAATAATCATCGCTAACGTATGAATAACCTTGTCCGTCTCCAAATGCCCATACACCGTATTAAAATGCTTCAAATTATCAATATCACAGAAAACAACTACCGCCCTGTCACTATCAAAATTAACAATCCTCTCCTTGAAAGCCCCCTTAGTAAGAAGCCCCGTTAAATCATCAATCTCCTCGACCGCTCTCTCCTTTGGAAAACCCAAAATTGTCGCTACATACCATTTCCCCTCGTGCTTAAAAGTATTCCTATTCTTAAACTTCTGACCCTCTACCATATCGTGATTAGAATAAATAATCTTATTGTCACTATCTGTAATTAAAATCGTATCCTCCATATTCCTAAGGCCAGCTAAAATAATCTCATTCATATCAAAACCTCCCTTAAAACTATATCCATTATAGCACATTTTATTTATTTTGTCAAAATGTTGTTTGGTTTAGCCCTATCGGGGGTATATATATAGATTAATATTATTAAAATAGAATACATATTATAAATGTATTCTATTTTAGAGTATAGGGATTGGTCTCACTTCCATCTCCACCGTCTATACTAGTAGAAGAGGTGAGGTAGAAGACAGGGGAGACCAAACCGGTACTAGCGACGTAGATGCTGGATCTGACGCTGCCAGCAGCATTGACACACCACGTGCCGTCGTAATAGCCCGAACCCAGCGACATTAGCCATTGAAATTTATCAGAGTTGTAGAGCCAATCCTTAGACTTACAACTACCATCATAATCATATAAATTAGTACCTGTCACACAATCATTTCCAGCCGCATAACCATAATCACTAGGATACATTAACCCTACTTTTCCTGCCCAATATAACGCATTGCCACTGTATGTAGTTGTACCCCTTTCATACCCATACATCTCTGTTGTTTTTATTGAACTACTATTATAGCCACCTAAATAATATAAACTGTCATTTACCATCTCCTTCGCTGTATCAGTAAGTCCTTTATTAGTAAAATTTATCGTTGTAGCCGTGGTACGTCCATTATAGTAACTTCCGCTTTCTCCATTCCACCACGTCCCACTATTTAAAAGTGTCATTAATGTACTTGTTGGCCAGTTATTCTTATAACTTCCACTTGAAGTATAATCCCAACTAAATGTACTTGTAGTACCATCTGTAATAGGAGTAGCCTTTATTACCTTAAGTAAATTAGTTTTAGCATTCTCTTCATAGATACTTCCTATTATTCTATATAAACTTCTATCTGGGCAAGTACTACCACCATCCATATCTAAACATATATAGTTATTAGGACTTGCTCCATAGTATCTATAATCAGTTACTGGGGGAATATCATTACCTGAGGCACTACTTCCACTTGCGATAGCTTCGTGACTTACTTTGTATACGCCACTTCCATCATCACCAGTAGAACCAACATCCAAACTTTCAACCAAAGTTACTGCATTTATTGGAGGTCGTTCTACCTCTACATTTAAACTAGCTTTCATACTTCTACCTTGCATAGTCTCATTATTCTCATTATTACCATCTATCCAGATATAGAACTTATAATAAGTTTTATTATCAGCTAAGGGGCTATCTGTAACTATACTTAACTTACCTACACTAGCATCTTTAAAACTACCATTAGTTACTTCATTATAAGTATTACCATCACTACTACTTAGTAGTACATACTTAAAACTATCATTCTTTAACTCATCATCTATACTAGTTATATCTAAGTATATACTAGTATTTAAAGTTGTAATAAGACCCTTTTTCTTCCTTATCGTAAACTCCGTTAAAGCCCCATCATCATAGTAGAAACTAGGAGATAAATTACCTATATTAATATCACTACCGGTCTTAAAACTAACATCCGCAAGTTCCCCTATCGTTACGTTCATTTTCGTATTATCTTTACTAGACCATACTATCCAAGCAAAGGTTCCTGTAGCAATAACCATTGTAAGCAGTAATATAGTAAGTATCTCTTTCCCCTTACTCATCTTACTTTCTTCCATATCTTCCACCTACCAACCTTTTTTCTTTATATGTAAAAAGACTATAACAAGTTAGAGTACCCCCGTACTCTTTTATGTTATAGTCTTCCTTATTTAATAAAGTAGCTCCGCTACTTAATGTACCTGACGGTACTGCCCCCACCCCATTTAATAAATGTACCATTTTTATACCTCCTTCTTATCTTGTAAATATTTACTAATAATATTATCTACCTTTTCTTTACTAAGAGGCTTCACTATATAATCCGTAAATCCGTCCCTTAAATAGTCATCATTATACTCAGCACTATTATTGGTAACGAGAATTACCTTCGTATCAAAGCCCTTAATAGCTTTAAGACGCCGCATAACCTCGGAGCCACTCATATAATCCATTTCTCCGTCCATAAAAATCAGGTCATACTTCTCTTTATTCCTAATAAGATCGAGACACTCTTTACCACTCTCGCACGAGCTATAATCAATCGCAATCTTACTAAAAATCTTATCGGCAATCTTAAGCCCCGCCTCGCTATCGTCGACCACTAAAACCCTCTTATTAATGTACCTCTTCTCGAAGTTCGTAACAATGCTCGCCTTCTGTTCCATATCCATTTTCTGGTCAATTACCACGCTCACCTTCGTACCTTTACCGTAGTCACTAGATATAATTAATGTACCTCCAATTAGGTTAATAATACGCTTCGCGGTCCCAAGACCCTTATCACTATCATTATTAATAACTTCCTCTAACTTTCCAGCTCTCATACCAATACCAGAATCTTCTATATCAATAATTAACCTACATACATCATATTTAATAATAGTATTAACACTAAGAGATACAAAGCCACTTTCTGTATACTTATAACTATTATCAAGTATCTTCGTTAAAGCACTCTTCATATTAAGAGCATCTCCATATAGAAAATGCGGTAAATTATTATCAATATTAACTCTAAAATCAATATTCCGAGAAATAAATCGATCCCGATATCTAAGTACTAGTTCCTTTAATAAAAGCTTAATATCATACTTATCATTAAAGACCTTAATATTATCCCTTTCCATATTAGAAGTATCCAAAATATCATTAGTCATAGTAGTAAACCTTGATGTATAACCAAGAATTTCCCGAGCCTTATCCTTATCACTTTCTATATCATTACTATTAATAATACCACTAGCTTCATTATTAATATTTTTAACAATATCCCTAATCTCCTGTGTCATATTATAAAGAAATATACTCTTTTCACTATTAGCATTATCGGCAACTATCTTTGCATCTCTAACCTCTTCAATTATTTTTAAATCCGGATTTTCAATTGTATGATACATAAGTACGGTAATAAATGTTTCCACAGCACTAGTTAAAAGCAAAAATGGATACATATTTTGAATTAAGGTTGTAACTGTTCCCATACCTAAGAAAACATATATAGGAATATACTTCTTACTCTTAATATTCTTATAATTAAAGATAAGAACCATAAACATCATAAATATACATAGTCCTACTCCTGCATATAATACATTTATACTAGGACCATAAGAGTAAAGAACAACATTATTTCTCATAAAATAATTAGTTTTCGTTAAAATAATAAGTACGGCAAAGACTAAGTAAACACTAAATAATCCTTTTTTAACCTTATCATATTTTTTTTGAATAGAAAAGTTGTCGGAACTATTAAGGACATAAAACAAAAACATAAAGGCCCAACTAAGTAAACAAATCAAGTAAAATGTATTAAGTTTTCCATAAAAAGGATTAGTACTATGTCCTGCAAATACACAAAGTAATAGTTCTGAAACTACCTCTATTAAAGTGATAACAATTAAATAAGAATAGATTTTATTATCTCTACTTTTTACCCTCTCCTTTCCAAAAAATGCAATAAACAAAAGAAGTATGTAACAAAAACTAGCAATCGTAAAAAAGATTGTACTATTAAAACTTACCATATATCCTCCTCTATTCTACATCCATTGTACCACAGTTTTTAAAAAAATGGTAGTATTTTCTTGCAGTTTTTCCAAAAACGTTTCGCCAAAACATAAGAAAAAAGATACTAAAATTAGTACCTATTCATTTTCTAAGGCCTTATAATCGACCTTACCTACACTAGTAAGGGGAAACTTGTCCTTATAGATAATATCCTTAGGTTGAGAATATTCGGGAAGTTCCTTTTTACATATCTCCCTAATATCATTTTTAACACTATCACCATTATAGCCACTTTCCATAATAACATAAGCAACTGGTTCTCCCCCATAAACTTCGCTATGTTTAGAAACTACACATACCTTAGCCACACCCTTAACTAAGGATATAATTCTCTCCATTTCTTGCGGATATATCTTAAATCCTCCTCTAATAATCATTCTTTTAATTCTACCAACTAAATGAACAAAGCCATCATCATCAATATAGCCTAAGTCTCCACTATGGACCCATTTTGTTCCATCACTATGAACTTTAATAACCTTGTCCTCTTCCTCTTTATTATTAAGGTATCCCATCATCATACTAGGGCCCTTAATACAAATTTCTCCAACATTATTATTAGAATAATCAAGCTCTGTATCCGTATTAGGTTCAAAAATACTAACAATATTCTTATTAAGAGGAATACCAAGAGAACTATTATTCATAATATTACCAATACAAACCGTACTAGTAGAACTAAGTTCTGTCATACCATAACCCTCTTCAATGTGGGCTGTACTACCACGTTCCTGAAAGAATAAATTAATCTCTTCTTTTCTTTTTAAACTAATAGTATCTCCCCCACTACCAGCGTGTTTTAAGAACGATAAATCCATTTTCTTAACCCTCTTATCATTAACAAAATCTTCCCAATAAGTAGGAACCGCTAAAACGTGGTTAGGTTTCTTTTCAATCATAAACTTCGTAAACTCTTTGGGCATAAATAATGGCACAATAATATTAGTAAGACCAAGGCAAAACGGATTATGAATAGCTGCTACTATTCCAAACGCCACAAATGGAACAATATCATTAAAGAACGTCTCACCCTTATTATATTCACCCTTAAATAACTTGTACTGAAACGCAATAGCGTTCATATTATCATTAGATAACCTAACTGTTTTACTAACTCCCGTTGTACCACCCGTATGAACATACACCGCTTCCATATTTTCTCTATAAGTCGTGTAGTGGACCTTTTCAATTACCGGAATAGCTAGAAAATCATTCCATTCTATATATAGACTATCCCTCTTTATATCACTATTAACCCTATACTCACGGCTCTTCTTATACTTCATATTAGCAAGACGTCTCTTAAAACTAGGAATAGAATTATAAGGACTAACCGTAATAACCTTATATACATCTGTTTGATTTACAATCTTATTAAATTCCCTAATAAAATTATCAAGAACAATAACAACCTTACTGTTAGCCTCATCAATATACCTCTTCAAAGTCTTAGCATCACTTCTAACATCAACCAAGTTAAGAACCGCCCCAATCCTATTTAAAGCATAAAAGCTCTTTTCCAGTTCTGGAGTTGCTACCGATATAATCGTAACAACATCCCCCTCTCTAATACCAAGATTATAAAAAGCTTGAGCCACCTCATTAATGCTCTTTAAAAATTCCTTAAAAGTCTCCGTATAACCATAATACTCCAAGGCAAGGTTGTCCAAATTATCCGAATTACAAATAGCCATATACTCATAAGCCGTCATTTTTGGTAATTCTGCCTTATTGCTACTACTACTATAAAACTTAAGCCACGGTTTTTCTACGGAAGCATACTTAATACCCACACATATCACTCCTCAAAATTACACCCCTATTATACCCAATTTTTAAGTTTTTGCAAGCATTTCCCTGCAATTTTCCCAAAACTGCAAAAAAAAGGCACTATTTTCAAACTATTAAACATAGTAACCTTTTATAACTTCCTATTACATTGATTATCTCAAAAGAGAACAACTAAGCACACCAATTGTTCTCTTTCTTTAATTTATTAATAATAGCAAAATGCCCATTTTCATCCTTATTAAGATACGTCTTACCCTTACAATCAGCCACAAAATAATAATAATCGTGACTTTCCGGATATATAGCACTCTTAATACTCACAATACCGGGATTATCAATCGGACCCACCGGAAGACCAATATAAGAAGTACATCTCGTATTATAACCATTATCACAGTTATAAAGACCATTCTCCTTACTAAGACTAACCGAAAAATCATCAATCCTTAAAGCATAATAAGTCGTAACATCACTGCCAAGGTTCCAACCACTATTAAGCCTATTATAAAAAACACCTGCAACCTTAGCCCTATCATTACTACTCGCTCCCTCTAATTCCACAATAGAAGCAAGAGTCATAAGCTTGTGAATAGAAAGACTACTCTTTTCCATATCCGCCCTATATTCCTCTAATTCCTTGCCCGTCTCGTCCAGCATCGTTGTAATAATCGTATCTACACTAACACTCTTATCCTTAAAAAAGTATGTATTAGGAAATAAATAACCCTCTAAAGGATAATAAATACCACTACTTAAAATCTCATCACTAAGAAACCAATACTTAGAAATAAGACCCTCAGCATAACTCCTATCACTAAGTACCCCTATAACATCCTCATAACTATTATCCGTCTTTTCACTAATAACCTTAGCAACACTTCTGATATTCTTACCCTCTTTAAAAGTAATACTAACCTCATTAGGATTATAATTACTACCCACCTGAAGCTCCTTAACAATCCTCTTTACCCCCATACTCTTTGATAACCTGTACGTGCCCGCCTTTAAATTCCTATTACTCTGCGTATACATATAAACCTTAAAAGCATTAGCACTCCTAATAAAACCATCACTCTCTAGCTTCTTCCCAATAGAAGAAATACTACCAGCTTCTATCGTAACAACCTTAATAGACTTATCATCACTAGTGCCCGTAAGCAAGAACAAATATAAACCAATAGCAATAAAAGTCATTAAACACATACCAGTTATCGAAATAATTACCCTTTTTGTCATTATATTCATATTAAATAATCAGGCTACGCTTGGGCCTCATCCTCCCCTTTTTCCTTTTTCGCTTCTTCACTAACACTCTCAATTATAGTCTCAATAATCTTCCACTCTCTCTCCGTTTCTACCGGTAAAAGTTCTGTGTGACCATCCTCCGTATTAGTATCATATACAGACGCATATACCCTTGTCCTACCCTCATCATCTTTCGTATTATCCGTATATACCATATAATTTTTGTTTGTCTCATCAGACTCAAACGTAAATAAAACCTCGCATATAACTTCCTTACCATCTTCATTCTTAATCTTAAATCTATTATCTTCCATAACCTATTTCCTCTCCTTATTTTCTCTATCTAAGAACCCCTGTAAAATAATGACCGCACTAAGTCCATCAACCTTCTTCTTTCTCTTCTTCCTTGACATATCAGCACTAATCAAAATATTATTACTAATAACACTAGTAAGCCTCTCATCCTCTAAGATAACCGGAACATCCGTAACACTCTCTAACTTCTCCTTGAAAGCAAGCGTAATATCTGCCCTCTTTCCAAGAGAGTTGTCCATATTCTTAGGAAAGCCCAAAATAACCTTGGAAATACCCTCCTTACTAATAATGTCCCTTACCTCATCATATAATCCATCATATTCATCTTCTGCAAAGAATAACGTCTTGTAAACACTAGCAATAAGACCCGTTTTATCACTAATACTAATACCTAGGGTCTTACTTCCCAAATCAAGGCCTAAATATCTCATTTCAAATACTCTTCTAAAAGGACCTCAATAATCGTATTCCTATCTAACTTAGATAGCTTATTCCTTGCTCCCTTATAATTAGAAATATAGCCCAAATCATTACTAACAAGATAGCCCGCTAGCTGATTAATCGGATTATATCCCCTCTGCATCAATGAATTATATACCTCTTTCAAAACTTCTCTTACACTCTCATCCGAGTGCTTGCTATCACTATCCATACATATCACCTCTGTACTCTTTAATTTTAACATATAAAATGGCTAACTACAAGCATTTTAACAAAGTTTTCATTATTTATTTTATTAAACTTATGAAAATAAGTACATAATATAAGACCATTTTTAGAAAATTACCCTATCGGGGGTAAGAAAAAAGAACTAACATAAGTAAAGTTAATTCCTATTTATATATAATTTTAGTGCTTTAAATTATTATCCATTCCGAAATTTTTCGCAAATGCGAACTTTTTCGGAATGGAATTAATTTTTAATACAAAATTACTAATACAAATATATAAATTAAAGCATAGCATTAGCGTAACTATTACTATTTTTTAATTTCTGTAATAATTATAATGCAGTTTTTAAATTTCTGCAACTATTATACATCCTATGCTCATAAAAAAGGAGGTACCATATGGAAAATTAAATTGTTATTAACCATAATAGTTATCCTCTTCATTATTGTTTTTACTTATCCAAATATAATCCAGTAACCCTAACAACGCAAAACTAAGGTTACTCACACTTATAATATATCATTTTTTTATAAAAATATCAATAATTTTATCTAAATTTAATAAATTTACCTCTAATTACTAAAAGAAGCACCATCCTTAGTGCTTCTTTATGCCTTTAATTAGACCCTTTCCTCTTTTAAGTAAATTCCTTGTACTTTCACTACAAGAACTCATAATAAGTACCGTAATCAAAGTAACAATAATAAAGATAATACCAAGAGAAAGAATACAACCCATAAAGCCAAAGCCCTTATGAAGAACAAACTCCTCTACTGGTCTAATAAGTACACAAATAATAATAAATAAGGCAATTAAAACTAGGTACTCAATAGCAAGTCTCCTCTTATCAATACTCTCTATAATCTTATTCTTAATAACATTCATCTTTAAGAATATATTAACAAAGAAAGCTAGGGCTGTTGCTAAAAGTAAGCCATTAAGACCAAATGGTTTAACCAAAGCAATAGATAAAACAACATTAACAGTGGCACAGATAAAGACGTGATTTTTATTATCCTTAAATAGTCCCTTAGCATTAACAACTGCAAGGAGTGGATAATAAATAATATTTAAAAATAGAGCCACCGCAAATAGTACTATTGATAAGTAACCTAAAATATAGTTCTCTTTACCAATCCAGACATTAACAAAACTTCTAATACCAAGAGTAAATGTAATACATACACTAAATGCAATAATTATGAATAATACATTAAATTCCTTAAATAACTTCTCAGCCTTATCATCTTCCTTTTTAGCAAAAACATTACCAAATGAGTAAACGGCTCCCCTCTCCACTCGTGACGATATCTCATTCAAATATCTAACAATAAAATTATAAGAAGTGTAAATACTAACTGCAACTGGGGATACAAAGGCAACTAGTATAATAGCATCAACATTGTTAAGAGCTAGATAGCCAAGTTGTATCCACGCTAAATCCTTTACCATTTTAACCATACTAGTATCAGCGTCCTCTACTTCTTTAAGCCACTTATACTTTCTCTTAACAACCATTCTCATAACCATTTCTTCCAAAGCCTTAACAATAAAGATAACAATAGCAACCGCTTCTAATGACTTAAATAAAATAACTACTACAACAATTAGTATATCACTAAGTATCTTCATTATATTAAAAACTAAGTTATATATATATTTCTCCTGTGCCGCCGATAACACCGCACTATAAGTTTGCGTCTTACCAAAATAAGAAATAAGATAAGAAACTGATATCACTATAAAGCAAATTAAACTACTATTTCTATATCCGTCCTCAAAGCCATAGAAGAAATATAATCCTAGTGATACAAGGGCAATAATAAGTAAAATTATCCAGCCAATTATCTTAAATATCTTTCTACTTCCCGAATATATCCGGTTAATATCTCCTTTATTTTTCTCGGCAAAGGGCTTATATAAACTATAAATAACTGCATCACTAAAGCCCATCTGAGCTATAAAAACATAAGTAATTATCTGATTAATAACTTGATAATATCCATTACCAACATCCCCAATATACTTAATTAACACATCAACCTTGATAAGGCCAATAACACCAATTATAATATAAGGAAGGATATCACTAACCATATTTAAAGCAATTTTCTTTGTTCTCAAAACCTATCCCCTCCTCCTGACTATCTCGCTAGCTGCAATCGTAGCCTCGCCCGATGCTGTTGTAAGCTGGTAATAATCTTTCAAAATTACATCGCCAACTGCATAAACGTTATCCTTGCTAGTCTGCATCTTCCCATCTACCACGATATATCCGTCCTTCTTCTCAACCGCAAAAAGTTCACTATTAGGGACACTTCCGATACACACAAAAAGGCCATTTACAAATATTTTCGTATCGGAAAACTCTACTTCCAGACCATCTTCTTTTTCATAAATTGCCCTAAGGGGACTGTTATATCGAACCGTTATATTATTCTTAGCATTTACTTCCTGTATTAGTTTTTCTTCGCCTTTGAACCTATCTCCTCTAAGTACCGTTATAACCCTCTTACATATATTAGATAAGTACAAACTATCTTCCAAACTACTATTACCGCTACCAACGACCATTACATCCTTATTTTTATATAAAGCCCCGTCGCAAATTCCACAGTAACTTATATAATTACTAACATCAAAAGGTAATTTCCTAGGTCTCCTACCGGTGGCAATAATTAGATAATCGTAACTAATATCCTCATCTTCTAAATGGACTATATTGTTATCCATATCCACCTTTTTTATACTGTCATAAATGTACTCCACATCTAAGCTCTGCACTTGCTTATAAATATTCTCCGCCAGTTCTGGACCTCTTATTCCCTCATAACCGGGGTAATTCTCTATAATATAACTTCTATTAAGCTGACCACCCGGGGCATCATCTTCAATCACACAAGTATCTATTCCTGCCCTCATTAAATAAATGGCACTTGTCATTCCGGCAATACCCGACCCGACAACAACCGCACTATACTTCCTCACTGTATCTACCTCTCTTCCTACTCGTAATTATAAGCACTATTCCTAGCAATACTAACACTACTGATAATAACATACTGACCCTAAGGGAGCCAATATAAAGACTATCACTACGATGACTTTCTATAAAGAACCTCCCGATAGGGTAAATTATAAAATAAACCCCCGTCATAAAACCAATTTTCTTACATTTATAAAATTTCCTTATAGCAAGTAAAATCATAAACCCAAATAAGCACCACAAACTCTCATATAAGAACGTCGGTTCATAATACACCCCATTAATATACATTCCCCTAATGATAAAATCAGGAATATGTAAACTACGCAAATTTGCTAGCGAAGTCATCTTACCATAAGCCTCACCATTAAAGAAATTGCCCCATCTACCAATTGCCTGACCCAAGATAAGAAACGGAGCCAAAACATCTAGGGTTCTAAGAAAGTTAACTCCCCTCTTCTTACATTGATAAAATAGAGCTAGCACTCCCCCAATTATACCTCCATAAATGGCAAGACCACCTTCCCATACTTTAACAATATCTAAGGGATTACTTATATAATAGTCCAAATTAAATAAAACATAATAAAGCCTTGCTCCAATTATAGCACTTAGTATAACCTCTATTATAATATCCATTACAAATCCCTTAGGATATCCTAGTCTATTAAACTCCCTATTACCAAAGAAAATAGCAATAAGTATGGCACTTAGTATAAAAAGTGAATAATAATAAATATTAAAACTTCCTATACTAAATAAAATTCTAGGCACTCTTTTCACCTGCTATTGGTTTTATAACCAATCTATCTAATGTAATTTTAAGTACTGATATTACAATACTAGCCATAAATGGACCCCAAAATCCTCTTATTGTAAACGCATCTCCTAAAAAGAAACTTGTTATATATAATATAAGGACATTTACAATAGGATAAAAAAGTCCATAACTAAGATAAGTAATAGGAAGAGTAAGAAGTACCAGTATCGGTTTAATAGTTAAATCAAGTACATATATAATAATGCTCGCAATTACTGCATAAATACCAAAATTATTTAAATTAAGATAAAAACTATCAAATAAACAAGATACCAAAGCTAGTATTAAACTATAACAAAGTATACATATAATAAATTCCACTACTGGATGCTTCGGCTTACTATCTAACCCCCTTACCTTTCCATTTTCTTCTATAATAATATTCTTCTTCATAAATCCTCCTTATTATGGTGTATCTCCACTTACTTTTCTAACTGATGTATATACTGCTGTAATAGTAATACTAGTAATACCACTATTAGCTTGACTAATTCCGTTATCATTCATTAAATTGTTATTAACAAGGAAACTACTCTCTTCTATATCCCTCTGACTAGTACCACTAGTGACTTTAATTTTACCCCCATTTATACTCACAATAGAGTAAATAGGCAAATACATATAATACTCCTTTGATGTATCCCCACCTATATAAAACACATACTTACCCCGATAGGGTGTAACATAAATACCCCCCTCACCAATCGCTCCCTCACTACTATCAATAGTAATCTTCTCCATATTAACAATGCTGTCATCAATCTCATCACTAATCTGAGCCATCCTCTTCCTCTCCGTATTAAGAATGCGGATCATCCCCAGAAAGAGAAGCAGGAACAAAATAAGTAGCCCGTACAACACCGCCGTAATCGCAAACCCCCGATTATTCAGCCTCTTCATAAAATCCTCCTAATAGTAGACGACATCAAGTTCTGTATCGCCCATTTTATTTTTTTGCCCTTCAGGGGCCACAACAGTGCTTATAACTCCATCACTAACATACCTCTTACTATCTAGCATATTAAAAACATACTCTATATCAAAGTCCTTACCATTATTATCATAAGCACGGCATCTCTTTAAAAAAGTCTTATCAAAGTCCTTATCAAACGGACTAACTTCCGGTTCCCATCCCACTCTAAGAGCACTCTCTGTCTCATAAGAATAACCATCATAACTACCCTTTAAAATATACGGATAATTAGAGTGTCCCTTATTATAAGGACTACCAAAAGGAAGAGCCACTATCTTAACGTACTGATTAGGAATAATATCATCTAACCTCTTATAAACATCAGCAACAACCTCTTGCGTCTTATCTATATCAACCTTAGTAAAATTAGTATGACCCTTCGTATGATTACCAACATCATACCCATTCTTAACTAACCATTTAAGAATTTTCTCATCATACTCAGGTTGATTAAATAAACTATCATTAACAAAGAACGTCGCCGTAACATTAAAATCCTTGTACTTCTTCTTAAATTCCTCTAAAATGCCCACGGCACTATTAGGGTCTATCTCAATATCACCATTACTATCCAGTCCCGTAACCTTAATATTGTTACTATTACCATCATCAAAAGTAATAACTAACGGACTTTTCCCATAAGCAGTGTCTATCTTCCCATCGACGTAGTCCACTAACCTAACCATCCGGTACCCTTTCGAATAATAAAACTCCAAATCCTTCCGAAACGCCTCCGCTGTCCTATTGTAGCCATCCTTGTCAATGTTACCACCCACATACTTGTTGTCGTGAACGTCCTCAATCCCGTGATACATCATAATTGGCACACTTCCCAGTTCATTAATCCCGTCTTCCGTAAACTTCTGTTTGTCCACTTTACCAAGACTAATTACAACTGACACGCTCGTCCCTGCCTTATATTCCGTACCCTCGGCAATGCTCTGTGATATAACTTTCCCTTTCTCAAAGTCATTATCATATTTATATACCCTGTCAAAAGAAATCTTCTTAAACTTATCCAAATAATCCTCATCCTTGCCCACAAACTTACTCATAATAAGACTAGTTTCCTTCTTACTATCTGTATTCCTAAGCAAAACCTTGTCGACAACAATAAAAGATACCACTATCACTATAATAAGAACCAAAAATCTACCATAATGAATTCTACTTCTCTTATGACCTTTCTTCATCTATTCCCTCCTTCTAACACATTACTACAACTACCATTATAACACACATTTCCCTATTTTGAATTAATAAGTTTAAGAATTGCACCAATTATCAGAATAAAAATACCAACTACCCCCACTCCCAAAGTATAAAGCAAAAACCTATCCAAAACAAAATCCGTAATTCCCCTAACATTAATATAACTAATATTCCCCCTAATAGCATTATCCAAAATAACCCCCACTAAAAAAGAAAGAAAGCCCGTAATAATAGCACTAACTCCCAGTATCATAAGAAAAAGAGCCCTATCCTTAACTAACCTATATATAATATAGGAAAGAATAAATATAATAACAACAAAAATAAATATCATTTCTCCCCCTCTATTACCCTAACAGGTGTACTATATAAAAAGTCCGATATATCCTCAATATATGTCCTTGACTTACTAATAATCCTTGCCCTAAGTTCCGTATCAATATCCGTATTATTAACCCCATCCCAGATAAGTTCATATAACCTATCATTACTAATCCGACTGCCCTTTTCTAACCTATAATTAACCACACTCTTAATAACACCCTGCAAATTATCATTAATACTAGTACTATCCATAAGCACATCCATCTCCTCACTGCTCGCCCCAATCTCGTCCTGCACCACATAGTACGTATCATTATATTCCCCATTATCCCGCGTAAGCAAATCCCGAGCCGTCACCCGCCTCACAACCTCATTAACCCCGTCCTTACTCGTCACATCAATATACACCGCATAAGTCGTCGCCAGCGTCCCCACCACCACCAGCAAACTAGTCAAAATACAGCCAATTATCACTAAACTCTTTTTCATTATATCACCAAAATTAGTATGGACTATTTTTTAAAATAAATGCCCTATCGGGGGTTAAAATATAGAAAAAAATTACTATTAAAAAAGATATGTTAATAAATAATAAAGGTAAGACTTTCTTATTAAAAACCTATACCAAGCTTAAAATCCATATTATCTCATATTCATATAAAATAACCATTTTTTATATGGATATATCCCCCAAAAGAAAAAAGCACCTTCCCGTACTTTTCCCTAATTCTTTATCACACTCCCTAACTTTTTAATAACCTTTTTCTCTATCCTCGATATATAAGACTGACTAATTCCCAGCATCTTCGCCACCTCTTTCTGAGTAAGTTCCTTTTTTCCATTAAGACCATATCTAAACTCAATAATCTCCCTATCCCTTTCACTAAGTTTGTTAATCTCTGTCCGTACCAAATACCTATCCAGTTCATCATCCAAATCCTTCGTTACAATATCCTTATCCGTTCCTAATACATCTTCTAAATGAAGTTCATTGCCGTCACTATCGTAACTAAGACTATCCTCAAAACTAATTTCACTCTTCCTCCTTTTTGTCTTTCGCAAATACATAAGTATCTCATTATCAATACACCTAGAAGCATAAGTTGCCAGTTTTATATTCTTATCTAACCTATAAGTACTAACAGCTTTAATAAGACCAATTGTCCCAATCGAAACCAAATCCTCCAAACTAGTCCCCGTATTCTCATACTTTTTAGCCAAAAAGACCACTAACCGTAAATTATGCTCAATAAGCTTATCCCGTGCATAACTATCATTTTCCATTGCTAGTGATACATAATGAACCTCCTCATCCTTACTCAAAGGAGGTGGTAACTTATCACTACTTCCCACATAAAAAACATAATTATATTTATGTAGTATTCGCTTTAAAAGCATCCTAACTCTAAACATTATCTTCTCCTTTCCTACATCTATAAAAGTGAGTGATGCAATATACAATCCACCCCATCAATCTTAATATCATCCTCACTAATACCTATCAAAAAATCTCTCCGCATCCCCACTTCACTAATGTACATCTTCTCTGGAATAATACATTTAAGAAGCCCTGAACTATTTAAACTATGGTAAGGAACAAGAAGTGTCGTTTGCAAATTATAATCAAAATTAATTAACTTCTTACTAACGAGAATTATCGGCCTCCTCTTGTAAGGGTCGACCAAATTATTGCCACTATCCATAAATCCTGTTAAACTAATTACCTTATCAGGGGTAATATAAATATCAACGTTATAGTAATTATTATAATTATTTCTAATTTTCTTTATTCCTTTTACATAAATAAATACAATAATTGGACTTAATATAAGTAAAAACAAGAAATTAATTTTAAGATTACTATTATAAAAATTAAGTCCCAAACTTTTATCTGCTAAAGAAGTGTTAACCAAATACAAACTACCCCCCAAGAAAATAGAAATAGTATATAAGTAAAAAACATTTCTTAAAGTATATATTACATCCTTATACCCAAATGTAACAATTACCATAACAATAGAAGAGACTATTTTACTAATAAAGGAAACAATCCCATTTCCTACTAAAAAAGGAATAAGTAGAAATAATGTTCCTATTAAAGCCCCTAAGAGAAGTCTTTTAAAAGTAGTTTGTCTCTTTAAGATAATACCAAGTCCATATAAAAGAAGTAAATCAAATAAAAAGTTAAGAATAAAAATTAAATCAATATACACTTCCATATCCCTCACCCATTATAATAATAAACCCTCTTAAAAGAAAATAATGTCAAAAAAAATAAAGAACTAAAATTCTTTATTATAACTAAAATCTGTAAGTATTATTATGCAGTTTTTCAAAAACTGCATATTAGTATTAACAATTTTTCTCACTATACCACTTAGCAAACTCGTGAAAATAATTATCGTTATTTTTCCACCAATCTAATTTTTCGTCAAGTGTTAAACTACCATAATTAGCTTTTTGACCCTCAATATTCATAAGTTTATCCATAACACTACCCGTTCCTAACGCCGATGTTCTAATCGTAAGCGGAGTGTCCATTCTAAATATTTTACAATAACCATTAGGTTCTGCATAAGCCAAAACTTCAATAGCTTTTCCTCTCCTATTATCCTTACCGTCCATAAGTTTTAAAATCCCTTCTGTCCCAAGCCAATTAAAAATATATTTACCAAATGCACCCGGAAAACCATTTAAAGCTTCAATTTCAAAACCAACATCTGTTTTAATAACAGGAACATTTAATATTTTCGCCGCTTCTAAGGCACTAAATGAAGCAATTTTCTCAATATCAGTTTCTTGAATTTCATTAGGTTTTATATCCCTATTTTCAACATCAATATCATACATTGAAAAAATCGAATTAGCTATCTCTAACTTATGTTTATTACCTGTAATAAATATTATCTTCTTCATATTTTCATATCCTCCTTTAACACCAAAATATGAATACCATATATTTTTTTAATAATTTCACTATTTTTTAACACTTCCTTGCATACTATTCATACATCATACTTACAAAATCCATAACTTCTTCTTTTATACCAAACATATCAGCATACTTTGAAAGTTTTATTAGATCATTGTCCTTTCTTTTAAGATATTCTTTAACTGCATATTTAACATGTTCTATATCCATTCTTTTTTTAGAACGAATTATATCACAAATACATCTTTCCACATCATAAACTCTTACATTATTACCCTGTGGTGTTTTAGCCTCAGTAATTCCAATATCATAAAGCTTATCATCAACATAGAAAACATTATGTTTTTTTAGCTTCGGATTATTATACTTTTTTGTAACAGTTATATCAAAAGAACTATCAGGGGCTTTAATTGAAAAATTATGAAAATAAAGTGCCGTTATATGAGAATAAATTATTTTTGGAGTACTTACACTAAGTACATAATATACATCCTCAATCTTAGTAGCATCTATATAAATTCCCTTAGCTACTTTTTCGATCATATTTTTTTTAGTCATAATAGATAGATAATTTCTGCTTATATCAAAATTTTCAAGTTCTTTTGCAGTAATATATCCATTATTTATTTCCATAAGCTTTTGAATAATTTCTATATTACTTTCATTTATAAAATTTTCTTTTGTCACAAAATTCATAATTTCACCTCTTTGTTCATTCATACGGACATTATATCATTTATCCGTATCATTGTCAATACAATAGAAACTGATATATCAAAAATTTTCAATACACTTCCTTATAAAATAGCCATAAAAATAGAAGATAACTTACCTATTTAGGAAGAAATTTCCTATTATATAAAAAAGAACTCAAATTCCTATTCAAGTTCTCTTCCGTCACTATCTATAAATTAGCAACTAAATTATTATACTCTGTCAAAAGGGCATCTGTCTTAAAGACGATATTCTCGCCCTCTATATACCACTGACCCTTATTACTAATAAGGAAATCAATAATTTTCTCTGAATTATCAAGAAGGGTAATAAGTTCCTTTAAAGAACCCTCCAAAGTCTTATCATCAAATTCCTTCTCATAATCCCCTATAAGTTCTTTAAGATACAAATCCGTATAATAACTATCCAAATTCTTTGTATCCAAATAGCTCATAATCTTTTCCTTGGTAAAAAATCCATAATAAGTATCAAGTTCATTATTAAGCTTATCTCTACACTCCGTAATATAAGCCTTCGTACTATTAAAATCCGGCCCATCATTACTATAATTCTCTACCGTAAGAAGATTAACAATCCTCTCATCCTTCAAAGTCTCCGTAATTTCTCGCAAATTAGCCACTGAAGCCTTTAAATAACTCTTAACCGCCTTCTCAACTTTCGCATAATCGCCCCTCGTAACGGTCCTCTCTATTCTCTTATTAAACTCGGTCGTATTAAAACTCTCCGTATCCTTAACCAAATCGTCAATCGCAAAAATCTCCTTTTTAAGTTGATTTTCCATCCTAATATCCTTATAAACCGAATATCCAACTAGTCCTGCGAATAGCAAAAATAGACCAACAAATATCAAAATAATCTTCTTTTTTTTACTCATTTTCTCGTCTCCTTTTCGTTTAACGCCTTAATATTTTAACATAAGTTTGTATATTTGTCAAATTTTAAACATTAGTTTGCCCTATTGGGGTAAGAAAAAGGATAAAATACTTATCTCTTCTTCTTAGAATTATTAGCAAATATATCTAACTTACCACTTGCATATCTCTTACATACCAAATTAGTTGTCTTGTCATTGACAGGAAGTTTGTGCATTTCCAAATAATCAATCACCGCTTGTAATTCATCCTTCGTAAACTCTTTTAACACTTCCCCATCACTCGTTTTAGCTTTCATTACGATAGTAGAGTTAACAAAAACCTCTTTATTTCTACTTGTATATGCTTTAAATTTCTTATTCTTAGCTATAAATATTCTAAGAGTACGCATATCCTCATTAGAAAGTTCTAAACGACTATTATTTTCACTAATAAATCTAGCTAGTTCGTCAAAAGAAAGTTTTGTCACATTACGATAATCCAAAATATCAAATTCACGTCTTACTCCATCTTCTTCGATACCATTTTTTATATAGTTAACCATTCTCTTAACATTACCAAGTAGTGTCATATATCTACTAGCCCTTATTTTATTAGCAACTTGCGAATATTTTTCGTATAATTCTGGGTCCCCATTTCTAACTATATTTGCCTTTTTTTTAAATTCTTCCCTCGTAATACCAGCCATTTTACAATAAAAATCAATATTATTATTATCATTATTTTCTAAATAATCTTCTATTAACTTTTTCGCATCATCAAATTGATAAATATCTAATATATCTTTAAGCACTCCATCACGCTTTTCCGTATCAACTCTCTTTTGCTCCCTTTTATATTCTGCATACCATTCAAGTTTTATTACTAATCCCTTTTCTTTTCTCCTTAAAAAAGCAATCCTTTCATTAATTCTCTTCGATTTCTCTGTCCAAATTACTTCCCAATCTAAGCCCTTACCTTCTAAATCACTTGCATCTATTTCTGGTAATAAATTACGATATGCCATTATAAAATTAGGAATTTCTTTTAGAAGTTCTGCAGTTGGAATTAAAGAATTATCAAGTATATCAATAATTTCCCTTTCTTCATCCGCATCTACTAATTTATAAAGTGTCTTATATTTAGGACTATTAAGACCTGTATAATCAAGTTTTGGTATAATTCTCTTCTTTCTCTCCGTAGCCGTTCTCTCCTTATAAAGTTCGTCTACATAACCATTATAATATTTAACTATCCAATGACGTTTAATCCCTAACTTATCGGCTAACTCTCCAACTTTCTCTATATCACGATTAACACTTTCACCTAAGTCATAAAAATATTTCTGCAAATATTCCTCTCTACTATCGACCGTTGTATTATCTATTGACAATCCTAATTTTTCATATAATATAACTGTCATATCGCTAGTATTCCATATATCTGCATAATATTCCTTTTCTTCCTCATCCATTTCCTTTATATGTCTCTCCACATAACTACTTATAGTTCTGTTCGACACTCCGAATTTCTTTCCTAATTTCTCTATTACATCCTCACTAAAATTTCCCATTCGGCAATAGTCAAAGCAGTATTTACAGATATTTTCATCTACTCTATTATTCATAATAAACCCCCTTTTTCGTTAATTACAGTACAATTGTATCATATTATTCCTTATTTGTCAATAATAAAACATACATTTGTACTAAATTAGGGGGTTATTCCTCTATATTTATCTCCCTTTCCTCGCCTATTTCCTCCTTAACGCTCACAAAAAATTTAAATCGCACCCCACTGCCCAGCTCTTCCCTCGCCAAAATCGTCGTATCCAAAAACTCCTCAATTCGCTTATTCTGTTCCCGCATCTTCTCCTCCAAAACCGCTCGCCCAGCCTCCTCAATCTCCTCATCCGTATACAATTTCGATGTAACTTTCACCTCGTACTCTTTTTCTTTGGAAAGACCTATTGGGTACCCTTTAAAGATAACTCTTTCATTACTCTTAAATGACTTAAATTTATGTAATGTAAGTGGCACTCTCTTATTAAGAAACGATATAACATAAACATCCTTACTCTTCCCCGTCAACTTCTCCTCCCTATAATAATAAGGATACTCAATCGTAGCTGTATACCACACCTCACCATAGACCGTACCACTCGACCCCGTTATAACCGAAGACCCGTCTGGCTTCACAACCGCCCCACTAATAATCACATCGCCCTTACTGACATAATCATTAACATCTCTAACTCTCTCCCCCTTCGCCGACCTAATATCCAAAATAACTGCATTCTTACTAGCTACAATATCTTTCGGGCTCTCGTTCTCCTTCTCCCTTTTAATAACCCTCTCCTGTACCTTTACTATATACTTTGTCCCTTCTCTCTTTATCTCTAACCACTCCAACCTATCCCTATTATTACTAAGTATCTTCTTCTCAATTTCCTCCAGCCTCTCATAACTAACTATCCGCCCATATCTCTTAATCCCATAACTCTCCAGTTCCCGATAAAGCAGGTCCCTAATATCTTTACTATAATGAATAACCCTGACATTAAAAATAACATTGGATAAAAAAAATATAACTCCAATTACTATTACCACCGATACAAGAAAAAAAGCATTTCTCCTTACCATATCCCTTATTCCCATTAAACCGTAACTACTCAAAAGCTTAATTTTATAAATGCCCTTCCTCTTCCTAATTTTTACATAATCATTATATCTAATTAAAATAATTATCTCACTTTGTGATATGTAGTTTGCACTAATAACATTAACGCCGTCACCAATAAGTCTCTTAATAAATCTATCTACTCGCCTGCCCTTAACACTAACCTTGACAACACTATTAAAAGTCCTAATGCCCATATATATCACCAGTAAATTATATGTAATTAACTAAAAGGTATAACCTCTAAGATATCGCCCTCAACCAAGACCTCGCTATCTACAAACTTCGTAATAAGTAAATTCCTCCCTCTAATTATGCACTCACCGTCCTTACTTTTAATCCGCACTTCCTTAGAATTGAAGTCCATTATTTCTATGTAGTTAACAATATTGACAGCCATTTTATAAATGGTAATTTTGGGCTCGTTCTCGTTAATAAAATTACTTACTCTATCCTTAATCCTCATACCCTATTATATGAAAAAAAGACTACTTGGTGTAATCTCTTTTTAAAATTCTTCGCTTCACGTTCTTTTTACTTAAACTATTACTCTTACTCATATAGTCAGCAATAACCGGTCTTCTTCTTTCCTCCGTATTGCTACTATGAAGATAATTATCATAACAAGTCTTAAGCTCCATCACCCTTCTATACTTCTCTAACTCCTTCTTCTCATTCAAAATCCTTATTACCATAACATCTAAAACCGCACTACCAAGAACAAGGACAAAGCCGGCAAATCTAAGACCCATCAAAGGTGTAACAAATAACCCTAGTCCCAAAAGAGCCGTAAACGTAAGACTGTGACTAAATCCCTTTAACCTCTTAAAGTCCACATCACCGTACTTACCCTGAAACCTAATAAGCTTCTTAAGAAGAAAACTGTCTGCACCTAGACTAGCAATCTTCCTAACCTGCTCCTCCATTTTATTCCTAACCACTTCATCATTCCAAGCACTCTTTAAAATAATCTCGTCCGCAAAATCCTTCCTCGTTCCCTTAGAACCATCATACTTCTCTATAATATAACGGTCCTTCTTCTCTCTAATCTCCTTAATACTCTCGTCTTCCCCATAAAAAGGAAATTCCATCTTTCTCATTTTTCTCATACCAAATCCTCCTATCTATACTTCAATATCTTCCAGTCTTACACTAACAAGTTTACTAACTCCCGCCTCTTTCATCGTAATACCATATAAAGTATCAGCAAATTCCATCGTCTTCTTCTTGTGCGTAATAAGAATAAACTGGGTCTTATCTCTAAACTTACTAAGATATTCACCAAAACTATTAACATTAGCCTCATCCAGTGCCGCCTCTATCTCATCCAGCAAACAAAATGGTACCGGTCTTACACTAAGAATAGCAAATAGTAAACTAATAGCCGTGAAAGTCTTTTCTCCTCCCGATAAAAGGGAAATATTTTGTAGTTTCTTACCAGGTGGCTCGGCATATATCTCAATACCCGTATTAAGAAGGTCCTCCGGATCCGTCATCTTAATATCGGCACTACCACCCTTAAATAACTCCCTAAATATCCTTTGAAATTCCTCTCTCGTCTTATTAAAAGTCTCTAAAAACCTCTCTTTCATAATACCATCTGTCTCTTCAATAATACTAAGAAGGGTATCCTCAGCATTAAGCAAATCATCCCTCTGTTTCGTAAGAAACTCATACCTCTCATTAGCCTTACTATATTCTTCCGGAGCATTCATATTAACATCCCCAAGACCCCTAATCTCTGTCTTAAGTTCATTAACAATTCTTCTCGCATCCTCTTCTTCCATATCAAGTGTATACTTATCTCTGGCTCCCTCAAACGTCAGATTATACTCACTAGTAAGATTAAGAAGTAAACTATCGAGCCTAACCTCTATCTTACTATAACTAATCTCCTTACTCTTCTTCTCTTTCTCTTTCCGAGCCACATTACCCCTATTAGTACTAGATAACTCTTCTAGTTCCGTAATAAACTTATGCAAGTTCTCATTATCACTTCTTAATACCGTAATCTCTTTCGATATATCCGAAATCTCATTCTTCGTCTCAAAAATACTCTTAACAATGCTGTCCCTCTCACTCTCAGCCTGCCCCTTATAGGTAGCCTCCAAGTCTTTAAGTTCCCTCTCTAAGTTATCTCTATCCCGAAGAATTTTCCCCCTTCTTTCCTTATCAGCCTCTATTATATCATTTAATCTCTTAATGTCAAGCCTAGCCTCACTAATCTTCCCCGCCTTAACCTCTATCCCCTTACTAACACCTTTAAGCCCCTCTCTATACTCCTCAATTCTCTTCCTAATCCCCATAATATCCCGATTATAGCCCTCAATTTCACTCCGCATCGCACTCGCATTACTACTCCTAATCTGGCTACCACCCACAATCGTACCGCCCGCATTAATGACCTGCCCGTCCAAAGTCACCACCCTGTACTTATAATGCACGGCCTCCGCAATCCTACTTGCACTCGCAAAATCCTCGGCCCCAATCACATTCCCCAGCTCCCGTAGGGCCACAACCCGAAACTTAGGGTCAAAACTAACCAAATCAGCTAAAATGCCAATGTATCCCTCCATTTTTTGGATGACGCTAAGCGAACTACTATCAATAACCCTCTCTTTTACCGAAGAAAGCGGATAGAAAGTTATCCTCCCCAAATTATTCTCCTTCAAATAGCTAATAATACTATGGGTACTCTCCTTGTCCTCAACAATAAGCCCATTACTACTACTCCCCAAACAAGTATTAACCATCGTGCTGTATTCCTTATCCATCGATATAACATTCCCAATAATATCATATACACCCCTAAATCTCTTATTATTAAGAACCATCTTCACACTCTTCGGAATATTACCACCACTACTAATCTTCTCTTCTAAGAAAGAAATCTTGTACTCCAAATCCATAATCTCTCTCTCTCCCTTAGAAATACTATTCTGAAGCCTATCCCTTTCCTTGCACTCCCTATTATACTCATCAACTACTGTCTTACTACTCTCTTCTTCCCTTTGCACTTTCTCCCCATTTACAAATAATACATTATCCATATCTCGAATACTATTATCAAGTTCCAAAATCCCCTCTCTAAGTTCTCTAACCCTTCTCTCTATCTCACTAGTATCACTTTCCTTGCTCCTCTCATCAAAAAGCCTTAAATCCCCCTCTAACTTTTCAGATCTTTTTGAAAGCTCTAATAACATCGTTTGCTTATTAAAAATATCATCCTCATTCTTCTTCATAATATCCTTATTCTTCATAATATCAATATCATAAGAACCACTATTCGAAGAAAGCTCAATAATCTCATCATTAAGCCTCTCAATATCCCCCTTTAAAGAATTATATTCATAATTAAGACTATCAATATCATTAACCATAAGAGCAATCTCTGTACTAGCTAACCTCTCCTTACAATCCCTATACCTAAGAGCCTTCTCACTCTCTATCCGAAGCGGTTCTACCGTCCTCTCTAACTCCCCAATAATATCACTAACCCTATTCAAATTAATATTCGTCTTATCAAGTCTCTTAATAGCATCCTCTTTCCTCTTCTTATATTTAAGAACACCAGCTGCCTCTTCAAAAATAACTCTCCTATCCGTAGCCTTCGTCGATAAAATCTCATCTATCTTCCCTTGACTAATAACATTAAAGCTCTCCTTACCAGCACCACTATCCATAAAAACATCATTAATATCTTTAAGCCTACATCTTTCATTATTAAGATAATACTCATTCTCCCCACTTCTAAAAATAACCCTCTTAACACTAACCTCATCAAATAAAAGAGGAAGATGATGATCACTATTATCAAACACAAGCGTAACCGATGCACTATTTAAAGGTTTCCTATTCTTACTACCTGAGAAAATAATATCCGTACTACTATCTCCCCTTAAAGCCTTAATAGACTGTTCACCAAGAACCCATCTAACTGCATCAACCACATTACTTTTACCAGACCCATTAGGGCCCACAATAGCATTAATATCCTTAGAAAGTTCCATATTAATTTTATCTGCAAAAGACTTAAAACCATAAGCCTTAATCTCTTTTAAATACATAAATATCTACCTCACATACAGAAATTATAACATTTTTAAACTAAATAGTAAAGTTATTAAAGTAGAAACATACACTTAAATGAAAGAAGGAGGTATTTATGAACGGAAATTATTACCCAAATAACACATTTCCCGGGACTAGTCTAGGAGGTGGTGTCCCTAATAATCAGTCCGTACCAAGTTATGAGCAGACCCAATCAATGATAAATCCCACTACTATGGAGCAGTCCTATATTGAAAATATCCTTAGATTAAATAGAGGTAAAAAAGCTAAATTCCACATCACAGTACCGGGTTCCGAAAAATGGCAGGACCGTGTCTTCGAGGGAATTATCGAGCAATCAGGACGAGACCACATCATTGTATCCAATCCCTCTACCGGCGAATGGTATCTAATATTAATGATATATCTAGACTTTGTAACCTTCGATGAGGCCATTAATTTCATAAAAGATTTTTAATAATCTTTTTTTATTATGGCCCTATCGGGGGTATATATATAGAAAAGATTAACTACTATATAGTTAATCTAATATATGTATTCTATCCTAGGAGGTAAGGGTCATTAAGGGTGCCTGTACCAGATGTAATAACAGTGTCTGCTTTAAGGTAGAAGGTGGGACGGACGGAATAAGGAGTTCTCGAATAGCTGTTTTCCGCGGTACCATCAATAACCATCCACACAATATTATTAGAAGTATTATTATGTAATGTCATTGTCCAATCCGCACCATTTCTATTTAACCAATCTTTGTCTCTACAACCATGACTATAATTATTAGTAACATAATTTGTCGCACAACTATTTCCAGCCGCATAGCCGTAATCACTCATATACATTAAGCCTACCATCCCATCCCAATACAAAACATTTCTCGCAATTTTTATCCTTCCTCTTTCTGCTAAATAAATACCATAAGTTCTTAAAGATGCGGTTCGTCTTATACCACCTAAATAATATCTACTTAATTTATTATTACTTTTACCTGTATTCATTAAACTTTGAGCAACATCTGTTAATCCCGTACTACTAAAATTAACAGATGTTGCTGTGGTACTATTATTATAGTAACTACCTGATCCTCTAGTTAAATAGATACCATTTAAAAGTTGCATTAAGGTTGCTCCACTACTTGTTCCACTAGTAGTACTAGACCATACATTATTATAGCTACCACTTCCATTACTCACTTTATAATCCCAACTAAATGAACTTGTAATACCATCTGTTAAGGGTGTGGCCTTTATTACTTTAATTAAATTAGTATCAGCATTCTCCTCATAGATACTTCCTATTATTCTAAATAGTCCTCTATCAGGACAAGTACTTTGTCCTTCCATATCTAAACATATATAATTATTAGGATTAGCCCCATAATATCTATAATCGTCAGTAGCTTTTATTTCACTACCTGTCGCACTATTCTCACTCGCGATAGCATCATGTTCTATTTTATATACTCCACTACCATTATCCCCTGTTGTACCATCATCAATGCGTGCAATAGCAGTAGCAGCATCCCCCCTAGGAATAGTACAAGCCTCTATATTCATAGTCTCTCTTTTATTCTCTTTCTTCTTACCACTATTTAATCTTATATCTATATTACCACTTATACTTTTACCACCACTATCACTAGTTAAAGCATTAGATAAATCACACTTAGTTATATCTTCTTCATTACAACTTTCACTCATC
>SAMEA104315424__coassemble_428_pt1 | contig 39757 bp, 38 predicted proteins | sample SAMEA104315424__metabat2_high_PE_039 | metagenome-assembled genome bin SAMEA104315424 (sample SAMEA104315424) | gut metagenome | biome: Monkey gut; feature: monkey-associated habitat; material: faeces | place: China | collected 2013
TGGCAAAGACGTTAACGGATACTATTGATAGTAAATTAAATAGTGATGAGTTTCTCGATATGTTATTTGAAGTAAGAGACTACGAAAAAGAAAGGCAAGAAGCTCTTGAATACAAATTGGAGCAAGGATTTGAACAGGGACACGAAAAGGGTCTTGAACAAGGAATTGAACAAGGTCGAGAACTTGGAATTGAACAAGGGCTTGAACAAGGAATTGAAAAAGGCCGAGAACTTGGAATTGAACAAGGAATTGAGCAAGGTATTGAAAAAGGAATTGAGCAAGGACGTGAAGAAGGTCGCAAGGAAAGTACACAAAATATAATTAATAAACTAATTAACAAAGGTTTTAGTGATAATGAAATAAGTAACTTACTTGATATTAATCATAAACAACTTAATAAACTTAAAAGAGTTGCATAAGAGTTGGACAGGCTACAAATCATAGCCTGTTTTTTTATTGCTATAAAATAGGTATCACTCTCCCCTATTGTTCATTAGTATGATTTTGTTTTAAGTGGAAAGTTTTTACCTATAATTCTGATTAAAAAAAAGAAAGATATTTAATTGGGGGTGGGATGAATTGGAGCCCCCGATAGGGCCAGCAAAAAAAATTAATTTTTTTGCGTAATCTATTGACTACAAAGATAATATCGTGTATAATCTATTTAGAGGTGAAAAAAATGGGAAGACATATTAGTTTTGGTGTTGTAACGAAGATTGAAGTGAGAAATAAGTACGGTTTAAAGGAATGTAAGAAGGATTTGTTGCAAAGAATTGATAAAGTTTTTAATTTAAAATATTATGAAGAAGGAGTTAGTGATAGCGATGATTTTATGTGTTTATATTTAAAAGAAGATGTATTTAATAAGGATTTTAAGGATTTATTATTGGAACTAGCAGATATGGAGTTATTAATGGATTATTTATATTATAATATTAAAAATACTAATGACTATACCTCTTCTAAGGGTAAGAAAAAGGCATTAATTGATTATTTGGAGAACCATTTTGATTTAAAAATAAAAAGAGAATGTGAGGAACGTTATGATTATAGGAGTAACGAAAAAATAATTGATAAGAATAATTATGTATATTTATTAGATAATGTTTCCGAATTTTCTAATGATATATCTCTATCTTGGGAAAATTATTTTAATTGTACAGATATGTGCGATAAAACACAGTTTAATGATAATTTGACCGATTTATATAATTTTCGTATGAGTTTGCATCATATACCTTTATATTATGATTATGATAAAACTGATAGTGAAGATATTACATTTACATTAAGGTGTTTAAATTACTTTTTGCGAAAAGCTTTAAAGTGTGAGGCAAAAAAGACGTTAATTTTTGGATTAACTGATTAGAGGGAGAATAATGAAAAAATTTGAAGAAGAAATAGATGTAATGGATCTAGAATATAACTTAATATGTGATTTTATTAAATTGAGAAATGAGCTGGGTCTTACGCAAAAACAAATGGCGGAAGAGGCACACGTCGTAAGAGAAATGATTGCAGTTATAGAGAATAGGAAAAAGCATCCACAGATTAATACATTGATTAAGATATTAAAACCATTTGGTTATACTTTATCAATAACCAAGATTGATAAAAATAAATAAAATTGATAAATAATTTTAATCGCATAAGTTGTGTACTAGTTTATTAAGGAGGGTCTACTTTTAAGGTTAATATAGATATTCATTATAAGAATTAATCTATTTAATATATATTATATTATATTATGATATTATGTTATATATGTTATATTTTGTTATTTAATTGAATTTAAGCGAGTTGTAGGGTCCCACCATAAAGCCCTAGTGCTTTGGCTTAAAAATTAAGGCAAGAAGGAAGGCCGAAACTATGGCGATTGATATTCCAGCGGCGGTAAGGTCGAATACTCCGAGAGCGAGGCCTAGTACTCCTTGGTCGTCTGCAGCGGTCATTGCACCGTGAATAAGAAGATGGCCAAATGATGTTATGGGAACAAGAGCTCCAGCTCCAGCGTAGAGAACGATTTTGTCATATATTCCAAAGATGTCGAGGAGGGCTCCAAGTACGACAAAGAGACTAGTTACGTGGCCGGGTGTTAGTTTGGTATTGTCAAGAATGATTTGGCTTAGCATACATATAGTGCCACAGAATAGGAATGCGTATATATATATCATAATTCCACCCTTTCTAGTTCAATGGCGTGACTTATGGCGGGAATACTTTCTTTTTCGAGTACCATTGTGGGGGAAAATATGGCTCCAGTAGGAACGAAGAGAACCTTACTTAGTTTTTTGGTTTTTAGTTTATTTAGAACGTAGGTTGACATTACGAGGGCACTGGTTACGGGTCCAGAAGCACCGGCTAGAACAGGTTGCTTTTTGGTATCGTAGAGAATGAGGCCACAGTCGTTATAGTTTTTACCAAGAGTTATTTGATAGTTCTTTTTCATATATTCAGTAAGGATACTTTTCCCATAGTGGCCAAGGTCTCCAGTTAGGATTAGGTCATAGTCTTCAGGGGTGGTGTTGGTATTTTTGAGATGACGATAAATTGTGTCGGCGGCTGCTGGGGCCATTACTGCACCCATATTGTTGGCATCTTTTATACCGAGGTCCACTACTCTACCGATTGTTGTATGGGATACTTTGATGTTGGTTTTGGTATTTGTTAGGAGAATGGCGGTGGCACCAGTGGCGGTAAAGGTAGCAGTGGCTGGTTTTAGGGTGCCGTATTCGTTAGGACCGCGGAATTGTTTTTCACTAACGGCGTTATGGGAGGAGGTTGAGGCAATTATTTTTTTTGCTGAGTTATTTTCCAAAAAAGGAGCGGATATGGTTATGGCTTCAGATATAGTGGAACAGGCACTGAATATTCCGAGGAAGGGAATGTTGTAGTCTCTTAGGGCGTAGTCTGAAGATGCTAGTTGATTTTGAAGATCGCCAGATACTACCATATTGATATATTCTTCTTTATTACCGGTTTTGTTTAGGAGGCCCTCTATAGCTAGGGAGAGGAGTTTACTTTCGGCCTTTTCAAAAGTTTTTTCTCCAAAATAGAGATCTTTATCAAACGTTTTGTCAAAGTATTTGGCAAGGGGGCCGTCGGATTCGTAAACGCCTCCTATTGTATAAGTGCTGTCTATGTAGACATTTTGGTATTTTGTTGTCATATTCCGCCTCCTAAAAGAAGTCTTATGAGGCCAAATATGTAGACAGCGACTATCCCACATACGATAACTGTTCCGGCTAGTTTAAAAATATTGGCTCCTATTCCGAGGACTATCCCCTCGCCTCTATATTCAAGGGCAGAGGACGTTATAGAATGGGCAAAGCCAGTTATGGGGATAATGAGGGCACTTTTTAGTTTTGTTACAAGGATGTCAAAGATGCCGAAGGCCGTTAAGATAGAGGATATTACTATTAGAGTAAGGATTACAAGGATGCCGGCTTCTTTGATGGGAAGGTGGAATAAGTTGGCATAGGTTTCAAGAAGGAGCTCTGAGAAGAGGCCTATTAGTCCCCCACAAAAGAACGTTGTTAGAGCGTTTTCTAATTTTTTGGGCTTGGGAGTATGTTTATCTACTATTTTTTGATATTCTTCATTTGTCATTTTTATCACCAATAGTAGTATGGTGTTTTTGTGGTCTTTTATGTAAATTATTGTTAATAATTAGAAAAAATATGAAATGGATAATTTTATCAATGAATTATTTGGTTATTTTTATCATAGAAGTTATGTTTATGATTATTAGGAGAGCAACAAGGAGATCGGTTATATTCCAGAGAAAACTGGGGCTGAGAAAACAGGACATAAATGTTATGATAAGAATTATTATTTTAAAGAGCTTTTTAGGAAGATAATGGAGATTTAGTTCACCGAAGATGCTTAGAGAAATTATGGTGGTGTAGGCAAACATTATGATAGTTATGGTTAGAAAAATGCTACCGAAAGTGCCTAAGTGATAGTTAAAGGCAAAGAGGGTTATTTCAATACCGTTTGGATTGGGGATAGTAAGTGTTTCATACGGAGATGTTAAAATTATTAGGGCGGTGGCAAGGCAGACGACAAATGTTGTGAGGTAAATTGTGAATATAGAAGATAAGCCTTGTTTGTGAGGGTCTTCGGGAACAAGAGAAGCGGATATGGCGGTAGTACCGATGCCGACTTCGGTCATAAATATGGTTCTTTGGAGGGAATAGATAATTATGTATATTAGGGATGAGAGGCCGGCTTTTGGTGTTAGGGCTGAAGAGATGATTTTGCTAAATACTTCAGGAATTTGAGGTAAATTGGTTATTAGTATATAGAGGGCAACTATAAAATATGTTAATATCATCAAAGGCATTAGGTAGGATGAGAGGCTGGTTATGGTTTTTAGGGATTTGTATATTAGAATGAGGACGGATATGGTTAGAATTATAGAGGTTATGTGAGGAGATATTGGTAAGACTTTGGTTATAGTATTGGCTTGAACTGCGAGAAAAAGACCACTGTAAGCCACAACTAAAAGAATGCTATACAGAGAACTTAATCGAGGGCTAGTTTTTTGGATGTATGATGTAGGGCCGTGAGAGTTGGGACTTTTGTGGGTGATGGCGAGACTGGTTTCGGCGTAGCTTAAGACAGAGGCTATAAGGGTAAATATGAGGATATAGAGGATTGTGCCGGGTCCACCGAAATAGAGAGCGAGGGCTACTCCGGAGAGGGAGCCGACCCCAATTTTTTCGGAGAGGGTCATCGTAATGGCTTCGAGGGAAGTGATATTTTTCTTGGAGGTGGCTGTTACTTTGAGGGACTTGATAATTTTTAGGAGATGGATTTGGGGGGCGTGATATTTTTTTGTGTAATGGAGACTGGCGAAAATAATTAGAATTGTGGTGATTGCCCAAGTTATAGAGGTTATTATAGGAAAGACCGCGGGAGCTAAAGGGATGGACAAAAGACTAAGAGTGAGAATTGTGAGAATAATTTTATATATTTTATTTGTTTTCATAGTTAATTTTATGTAACTTAATCGCAATATAGGTATTTGTTGTGATGTTTTTTTATTTTTAATCATAATTTATATTGAAACTAATAAAGGGGTGGAATATATGTGTAATAATAATGAGCGTAATGGGTGCAATAATTGTATTGCCGATATTCTAAAGGTAATTCTTCTTCTTCAACAAAGTGTTTGTCAGAATGATTGTTGTTTGGAGACTTGCGATAAGGGATATTTAGGACAGAATTGTAGCTCTTACTTTAATACGAGACCAGTAGTTTTGTATACCTGCGGTAATGGTAATACGCCTGTTACGATGCCTATTAGTAAAAATCCGAATGAGACAGTTGTATCTTCGGTATGCAGATTAGAGAAACTTGATGATTGTTGTGCTACTTTCAGAGTACTTGCTAATAACACAGATAGTACGAGTGTTAATCCTTATATCAGTACTAATTCTTTCTTTACTATTAATTTGAACTGTGTATGTATGCTTAGATGTTTGGATGATACTTTCGTTGATACTTTGTAGAAGTAGTTGTATAGTGCCGTGCCGATTGGTAGGGTGCTTTTTTTAGACCTTGCCAAGAGTTGATGGGAAATTAGAGCTAAATAATGGGCCTTATCAAAGGTTGTATGTTATTTTTTTTGTAATTTTGGGAAATGGGAATTATGAGATAGAAAAAATCGTCTCTTGTTGAGGCGAATTTTGTATTTTAGTAATCTTGTCTATCTCTTATAAATGGTGGAATATCGATATCGTTATCTATGTTGTTATTTACATTTCTATACATATCTTCTCTTCTAGTGGTTGTGAAGCTATGGTATAGTGGTTCTGATTGTTCTTCAAAACCGGTTGCTATTACAGTAACGATTACTTCATCATTAAGGTTTTCATTGATAACGGCTCCGAAAATGGTATTTATATCTGTGTTAGCGGCTGTTCTAATTATTTCAGCAGCTTCTTCTACCTCAAATAGGGTTAGTGATGTTCCTCCTGTTACGTTGATTATGGCATCAGTTGCTCCGTTTATTGATGTTTCTAATAGTGGAGATGATACGGCTTGTTTAGCGGCTTCAGCTGCTCTACCCTCACCTGATCCTACTCCTATTCCGATTAGGGCATTTCCTCTATCTTTCATTACGGCCTTGACATCAGCAAAGTCTAGGTTTACTAAGCCGGCTACGGCGATAAGGTCAGAGATTGATTGTACTCCACGGTGAAGTATGTTATCTACTTCTCTAAATGCTTCTAGCATTGGTGTTGATTTGTCTATTAGTTCTCTTAGTCTATCGTTTGGTATAACGATTAGTGTATCAACGTGTTTTTTTAATTCTTCAAGACCTTTAACGGCGTGCTCCATTCTCTTCTTTCCTTCAAAACTGAATGGTTTTGTTACTATTCCAACGGTTAGGGCTCCTAGTTCTTGTGCTATTTCAGCTACTACTGGTGATGCTCCGGTGCCGGTTCCTCCACCCATACCACAGGTTACGAAAACCATATCGGCTCCTTTGAGAACTTCTTCTATTTCGGCTTTACTTTCAAGAGCGGCCTCTCTTCCTATTTCGGGATTTGCTCCGGCTCCTAGTCCGTCAGTTAATTCTGAACCTAGTTGAAGTTTTATTGGAGCTAGGGAATTGTTTAAGACTTGAAGGTCGGTATTTGCGACGATAAAGTCTACTCCTTTTAATCCTGAGTCTATCATTCTATTAACGGCGTTACATCCTCCACCGCCAATTCCTATTACTTTTATTTTGGCTAATTGATCCATTTCCAACCCAAACATATTATTCATTATTTCTCCTCCTTACCTTTAAAAATGTTACCCCATAGTTTAGTTATTCCTGGTACTTCGTTCTCGCCTCGTTCTTCTGTTTTTGATTTATTTTTTCGAGGGTTCACTAACCTATTTTCGTCTTCGTCTGTTATCATTGAATAATCTTTCCCCCTGGACTTCATTTTTCTTATATAGTATTTTATCATACCAAGTGCTGTCGCGTATTTATTATCACGAACTCCTAAGGTGCTTTCTGTATATATTATAACATCTTTACCCATATTTTCATAGACTAAATTTTTGAATGATTTTATTTCTGTCATTCCTCCAGTTATTATTATGTAGTTTATGGGGTGCTTTGTTAATATCATTATTTGTTTTTTTGCATAGTTTAATATTTGATTTAATCTACTCATTACTACTTCTGATACTTCTAATTGATTTAATCTTATTATTTCTCCGTAATTGTTTTTTATTTGAAATAGATCTCCTACTCCGGTAAATCTTTTATGAGCAGAGGCAAATTTTTCTTTAATACCGCGACCGTCAAAAATGTTTATTCCAAAGATGTAGGCTAGATCTTTATCGACGTTTACTCCTCCTATTTGTAGAGTTTCGGTATTCATTAGTTTTCCTTTGCTGAATACGGATACGTTTGTTGTTTCGTGACCGATATTTACTATGGCACCTACTTTTTTATCCATTACATCGTTTTGTACTTCGGCATAGTCAGCAAGTCCCGACAGGCATATTTCCACTACTTCAAGACCGGCATTTTCTACTGTTTCTATTACGGAGTAAATGTTTTTCTTGGGAACGCTTATCATTATTCCGTTTACGTCTAATTTGTTTGCAGTTTTATTTATGATATTCCCTTCGACTTTTTCGCCATCAATTAGGTATTCTAGGGGTTCTACTGTTACTAGTTCGTAATTTTCTTCGAGTTTGCCATATACTGATGCTTTTATTGCGGTAGCTAGGTTATCTGATGTTATGGTTCCTTCTACTCTGCTAGTTCCTGTTACATACTTAAACTTGGCATTATAGTCTGGAACGGATACTATTACTTTTTTTATGTTAAATCCTAGTTTTTCGCTTACGACCTTAATTCCATCTTTTATAGCATTTATAGCTAAATTAGAATCTACCACTAACCCCTTTCTAATTCCTTTTGCTTTTATACTATGGGACGCAAGAACATATATTTTTTTGTTATAATATTCTGCTGTCACTATCTTAATAGAATCAGATCCAATATCAATACTTGTGTATATTTTTTTCATCGATATTTTCACCTTCCCTAAATGATACAAGTTAATTATACAATAAATCTGTGGCATTTGCAACAAATTATGACATATTTTTTTGTTTTTTGTGCTTTTGGGCAAGAGAAAAGATGCAAATCCTTGCACCTTTGTCTATCATTAGTTGTTCTAATGACATTATAATTTATGTTTTATTTTTTATTTTTATTACTTGGAGCTTTATCATTTATGATTGTATCTACTATATCTTCAACCTTGTCTATGTCTTTTTCGCGTGGGTCTTTTATTTCTGATTTGTGATATTTTGGTTTGTTTTTGGCCTTTTTCTTTTTATTTATTATGGTTGTTATTAGTTTAGTCACAAAGAGGACGAGAAGGATTACACCTATTACTACTCCTACTACTATGAGATAGTCGAGGTAGGTTTTGGCCTGATCTTTGTATATTTTGGCGGTTTCTTCGGTATAGCGTTGAACGGTTTTTTCTTTGTTATCATAGAGATATAGACTTTCTTTTCCGGTTTCGACGTTCATTGCATAGAATATGTAGTAATCGCTATTAGGGGATAAACGATAGGCGTTGATGGTGTTTTCTTTATATTTGATTGTCTGTTTGGTATAGTTTTGGGGGATTTTGGTTTTGTTATCAATTATATAAAGGGTTACATTACCGAAATCGTATTCGTTATAGGGAGTGTATTTTCCGTCTTTATAAATGTAGTATGATGATTTCCCATCTTTATCTTTGAGGCCAACTAGGGTTATGTTGGTTTTTTTGTTGGTATAGGCAAGAACGTCCTCGTTATCTATTTTGATGGTTGTTTTTTCGTAATAGGCACTAGGTTGGGTTAGGACGTCGTCTTTTCTTATAATTGTATATTCCTTATTGTTTACTTTAACATTTATTGGTTTTAATTCTTTAACGGTCACATTTATGGTATAGGTTTTGGTATTGCCGTTTTCTGCTGTTACTATTACTTCTAATTTATTGGCTCCTTCTTTTACTTCTCTTTCGCCTGTTCCTTCGACTTTGGCTTTGGTATCTTCAGGAGTAGCGTTTATTTTTACTTTATTTACGTTATTTTCTACTTCGATGTTGTATTCGAGAGTGTCTTTTCCAAAGTTTATTTCGGCTCCTTCGACAGAGAGGCTTTTGAGATTATTGTTTGTTGAATATGTTTTGGGTGCGACAGTGGCTTGGGATCCGACATTTATAGTAACTGAGGCATTGTTTAGGCCTATCCAATTGTCTGACGACATATTGGTTATTCTGGTTCCGCTTGTAGAACAGGTTATGGTACCGGTCGCTGTTGGTCTTACGGCAAGGCTGTAGTTTTTGCTTTTGACGCTATTTGAGGAGTCGTCATATCTTAGGTCTAAACCGGTTGAGACGCCGGCACCACTGCAAGACATACTTCCTTCTATACTTACGAGTGGGGTACTTGAGCTTACTGTTACGTATATGGTAGCAGTCTGGCCTTTGGTAATGCTACGGCTTGAGGCACTTATTCCGACGCCATCGGCGAAGGCGGTTGGAGTAAGAATTAGTAGTGTTAGTATTATAAATAGGGTTTGTTTTATCTTTTTATTCATTTTTGGTCCTCCTAATATTGATTTATTTTTGAATATCCGTAATATTCTCTTAATATGGCAAGGTAATCTAATTTGTCGACTTTTCCGTCCCTATTGGCATCAGCTGCTTTATAGTATGCACCGCCATAGGTTGTGTAGCCGTAGTACATTCTTAGTACAGCTAAGTAATCTAGTTTATCGATGTTGCCGTCACCGTTTACGTCACCATATAGTACTACTTGGTATTTTTTGGTTTCGGCTCCGTTTGATACTTCTAGGGTATCTCCTGTTTTTAGTGTGCCGTTATTTTTGGTATTACCATCTTTGTCGTAGATATTAGCACTGGCCATAGAGTTTTTATTTTTTATGTTTGTTATTAGGTCGTTTGCTGAGGAGTTTGTGGTTATTCCATATATATTTTCATTGTTGTATTTTACTCCACTGGCGTTCATTAATTCTGAGATGCTTGGTCTTGAGGTGGTTCCTTCATATTTTATATTTATGGTGTATGTTCTTTGTTTGGTATTACCGCTTGTTGCTGTAATTGTTAATTTATTGGTATTGTTTAGGGTTATTGTACCTACCCCCGATAGGGTTGTTTTGGAATAGGCTGGAGTTGCTCCTATGTTTAGGCTATTTGTTCCTTGTGGTAGGGTTATTTCGTAGTTTGTGTTGTCATAGGAAAAGCCGGAAATCGTGGTGCCGTTAATGGTTAGGTCTTTGAGGTAGTTGTTTGGGTTGCCGGTTTTGGGACTAGTTACGGCGTTAGCAGGCATATTTTGGTAGACGGGAATTGTGAAAGTTATGGCACTTTCGAGATATACGGGGAGGTAGTTGGCGTAGGTTTTGAAAGCGGTGTTGGTCTCTCCTATTGGGGCTTGCAGGTTGCTCATATATTGGTGAGTATAGTTGCCATCATTTGTTGATACGTCAAACCTTTCGTAGTACAGGGTGGTTTGGCCGACGTCGACATAGCCTTTTAGAAATTGAATGCCTCCAGCAATGGCCTTGCTTGGGGTATTCCAGCCTTTATTCATTGCATATAGCATACCGTTTAGGATTTTGTTATTTCCGGCCACAGCGATGTTATAGAAATTGTAATAGCCGGAATAGTTTTGGCCATTATAGTTAAATGTTCCTCCTAGTCTTGGGTCGGTAGTTGGGACAGTGTTCATTTCTTGGAAAATTCGGCTAGCGATATGGACAGAGTCTATTCCAAGGGATGTACTGGCGTTAACTACATCGGTTCCGACATTGGCTCCGCCGTAATTTGCGTATACTGTATTCCATACACCCATTGGGGTTAGGATTTTGTTTATTAGATTTAGGTCTTGGGGACCGGTTTGTTTTAGGGTTTTGAGAGCGAAGATGTATTTTTCGTTTAGATAGTTACGGGGATCCATATAGAATGCTATGGCTTCGGTTGAAGCATTATACCAGCCGGCCTCGTTATCTGCGACTTTGAATGTATTTGTTAAGTAGTTGTAGTGTTCAAATCTTGTCGAGAGGTAGTTTTCGTCAAATGCGGCCTTTTGGAGAAGGCTTCGTTCTGAATATGATTCTTGGGCAACGGCTTCACCGAAATCTATGTTTAGGTTTTGAGCTTCAAAATTCCAGTTGGGATGGCGGGCGTGTATTTCGGCTAAATATGGTAGATAGCTTTCGGGAAAGCCTTTGTTTCTAAGGGATGTGTAATAGTTATTGAGGTTTTCTTTGGTGTTATAATAGTCTTGAGCAGTACTTGATAGTTTATTCGTACTTACGTAATAACCGCAGAGCCAGCCAGATGCACCGTCTTTATTGGTTAGGTTATACCAATATCTGCAAGAGCCGGATGTGTATTCTTTTACTTTGTTTATTTTTACGACATCCCCACATTTGGCGTGTACGCCGGTAGTTGCTCCTCCGCCTGGATTTTGGTAATATATCCAATCTGCTGTATCTTCATAGCAGGCAATGGTTCCATCCCCGTCGACATAGTTATCGTAGTTGGATTTTACGTAGGTATTATCGCTGGTGGTTTGATTGGGGGTATTTTCGAGCGTTATGAATTCTCCGCAAAGGTATCCTGTGTAGTTTTTTCCTCCTTTAGTTAGGCTTACTTGATACCACATTGAGCAGGCGTTGTTGGAACCGGCATTTGTGTTTAGTACGGTTACTTTATCTCCTAAGGCAAGAGATGTTAAGATGTTGTTAGTTGATGAGGTATCAATGCTTGTCCTTACTCTAAGTCCATCAGTGCAATTTACTATTCCTGATACGGCTGCATAAGATATATTGGGCAAAAGTACTAGTAGTAAAAGCGTTAATAGTATTTTTTTTGTATTTTTATTCATCCCTATCACTTCCTATATTAGTATTATAGCAAATTTCGATGTTTTTTGCAATTAATATGATGAAGTTTTTTTGTTTTGCCCTTCAGGGGTTATTACTTATATGAATGTTGTTTTGCCCTTCAGGGGTTATTACTTATATGAATGAGGGATAAAGAAAAGACTAACCGTTATCTGGTTAGTTTATGTTTATTCATTAACTCAGCGAAATCTTTTCTAATTTTGGTTTCACCATCACTGTTTATGTAATCATCTTCTGGCTTTTGATGATTGATTGAAAATATTTCTACTCCTTCGTAATTTATAATTCCATATTTATATTTTAATCTTGGTCCGTCTTTAATAGCTTTGCATACTAAATAATTTTCATCATCTAGTTTTTTTATGAAATGATATTCTGGTTTTATTACTATATAGCCACTGGCATTTTTCATTCCCATATTATTTAGTTTTACGTTTACGTCTCTATAGAGTTCCACTTTGTGGTTTCGCTTTGTATATATTTCGTTTATTTCTGTAACACATATTCTTAATTCTTCGGGAGTTAGGTATTTTCGAGAACGATAAAATTGGGTGAATTCCATTATATCTATTACTATTGGATATTTTTCTCCTGTAAAGATGTCTACATAAAATCCTTCATTATCTTTTATAAATAGTCTCTTATTAAATTCTTTGGGAGCCTGAGCAATATATATTTTATCTATATCCATATTATAACCTTCTTCCGACTATTAATAAGAGAACAGCTATTTGATTTACATATTTGTAATGACAGAAAAACGTCATACCGAACTCATAAGTGGCCACTACTTTATCAACCATTGATACGAGCCAGCTTTCTAAATACTTAGGTACGTATACGGGCATAAGTGGAAACATATGGGATAGTATTATATCTTTTTCTGTATCATTTAGTTTAAATAGCTTTGTTGAATTATCAAGTGCGGTTTTGGGATGAATAAAGATGTTGCGATGTTTCTCCTTAGAAGTTGCATTTATATCTATGAAGTAATCGTGAAGAAGACCGCCACGAGCTACACTTTTGTAATCCAATTTTAGTTTTTTGGCTATTTTGTATGAGAAATATGCTACTCTTTTAGAGTGAAGCATCCTTGAAATACCGTGATGACGACATTCTTCTAGTTTTCTGAATTCTTTGCTATCCATAAGTTCAGAAATTAGATTTTGAAACTCGTGATCATTTTCTTTTATAGTCATTTTAACACTTCTTTCTATTATTTTTTTCATAAAAAATAGAATAACTAGAGTTATCCTACTTTTCCATCATGTTTAGAAGATTTATTTTAAACATATCTTTATCAGCGTGTGATTTTGATACCATTACACCTTTATAAGTTGTTAACTCTTTTTGGTGTCCTTCGTTTAAGATTTCTTCTGGAGTTATTGTATCTAGCATAACTATTTTTTGATTTTTGTATACAGAATAGTGAAGAACGATATCTCCGTGTACTTTAGAGAACATTGCATCTGTTGGTAACTTTAATTCGTATTTATCTATTTTTTCTTTGGTGTTTTTTGATACTATTACTCCTTTGAATTCTCCTTCACGAAGTGATGGATAATATTCAAATATTAGTTTCTTGTAAGCAAGCATATTATATTTTTTTACTGCTCTCTCTTTCTTTCTAAACTCGTTTTCATTTAGATACTCCATTACATAATTTTTCATATATAATCCCCCCTTATATATTTTGTATCAACCAAATGTACATTAATTATACCATATTTTCACGGTTTTGTCAAATTTGGATGATAAAATTTATTATTTCCGTGAAAGTAACTCCTGATATATTCATTAAAATTGCTGACATACATAAAAATGGGCCAAAGGGAATTAGATTGTCCTTGCTGCTAAATAGAACATATATTGCAATTGGAAAGGCAATGAATGTGGCAAGAAAGATTGTTAATACGGATATTGGATATCCAAGAACGAGACCGAAAAGAAACATTAGTTTTATATCTCCTCCACCTAGGGATTCTTTTTTAAATATTGCATCACCTACCAATTTGACGGCATACATTGTTAGGAAGGCTAAACATCCATAGCCAATATGCTCAAAGGTTGGAAATAATCCAATATCAAATATCATTGTTATTATGATTAGGATTATTCCTGTTATTAACACTTCATCTAATATTATCATATATTCTATATCACTTATTATTACTGTGATTAGTGTTGATATGAAGATTAGTGATACTAGACCCTGTAGGGTGAGGCCAAAAACGTGGTAACTTACAGCATAGAGGATCCCTGTTATTATTTCGACAAGGAGATAACTTACTGGCAGTGGGTGTTTGCAATGATGGCATTTTCCTTTAAAAGCAATATAAGATATAATTGGGATTAGTTCATACCAAGATAGTTTGTGGTTGCAATAGGTACAGTGTGATGGTGGAGATATTATTGACTCTCCTGTTGAAAGGCGGGTTGCAACTACGTGGAAAAATGATGCCATAATAGTTCCAAAGATGAAATATATTATTATAAATACTACGTCCATAATTTACACCATTTCCTTATATATACTAAACATTGGAAGAACAACAGCAAGGAGAATTACTCCGACTATTACGGCAAGGAGTATGATCATAATTGGTTCTATTAAACTTTTTAATCTTGTTATAATATTGGTTTGTTCTTCGCTATAGTATTTGGATACGTGTTCCATCATTGGTCCTAGTTTACCGGTTTTTTCGCCGGTTAATAGCATTTCGTATGCTGGAACTGGGAAGGCCCATTGTCCTTTGAATGCAGGAGCAAGACCGGCTCCGTTACTTAAATTTAGAACAGCATTCTTTATCATTTTTTTATATATTTCATTATTACTTACTTTACCAAGTATCTCCATACTGTCAGTTATAAATACATCGTATTTTAGAAGTGATGCAAAAGTTGAAGTAAATATTACTAATTCATTATATATTATGATATCTTTTATAACTGGTATGTGCATAAGAGTATATTGAACAGCATAACGAAATGATGTTATATTTTTATACATTATATTTAAAAATAGTACAACTGCAATTATACCGAAGAGTATTATAAATTTGTAAGCAACAACAAAGTCACTGAATGCTACGACGGCTTGCGTTAATTTTGGTAATTCGCTATTTAATTGTCCATACATATCTGTAAATTCGGGAACTATGTACATAATAACGAAGGCGAGAATACAGACGGCGAATATTAGTATTACAGTTGGGTATGTTAAAGCACTGATAATCTGCTTCCTATTTGTATCTTTTCTCTTATAGTATTCCGCCATTTCATCTAAAACTTCTGTTAAATTTCCGGTAAGCTCACTTGTTTGGGCCATATTTATTAGCATCTTAGGGAAAACTTTTCCTTCGTTAGCAAGGCACTTACTAAATGGCACACCTTTATTTAGTTCATACACTATTTTGGAAAATACTTTTTGAGTGTTTTTCTTCTTGGTTTGTCTACTTAGTATAGCCATTGCATCAGTTAATGGGATGCCGGACTTTATGTAAGTTGAGAGTTGGGTCAAGAAGAAAACTAGTTCTCCGGTTTTCATTGGCTTAGATGTTCCGCCTATTTTGACGGTACTAGCTAATTTATCTTCTTTTATTTTGATAATCTGAAAACCGTTTGACAGCAAATAGTTTTTGGCGTCTTCTAAAGAGCTTGCTTCTACTGTGTCATTAATAATTTTACCTGCTTTACCTCTGGCTTTATAGGTAAAAGTCTTATTTTTTTCCTCTACTATTGGTACTACTTTGGGCTTATCCATATTAACAATATTCCCTTGGTTAGGGGCATTGTTTTGTATATTATTATTCATTTTTTCCCTCACTATCCTTATCTATATGTTTATTGTATCATATTTTAGATATTGATAAAAGAGTTTTTGAATATTTTTTGAAAATTTGCCCTATTAGGGTGTTAATAAGAAGTATTGAATGACTGAATAGCTATATGGATTTTCTGCTTCTTAGAAATCATTTATAATTTCGTCCACAGACTTAAATTCCGATAGGTGCTACCGTACATATTTTTTTGTTATTATTTGTTATTATTTGTTATTAATTTATAATTATGAAAATTGGTCCTTTATATATAATCTTAATCCTTTAAACATTATGTTAATACTAGCATTGACATCTCTATCAAGGGTATTTCTACAGTATTTACATTCGTATGTTCTTTTGCTTAGATTTTTGTAATCTTTGTCTCTATTTTCGCATAGGCTACACAGCTGGCTTGATGGGTAAAATGAATTTATTTTATAGATGTATTTGCCTTTTTCTTTTGATTTGTATTCTAGTTCTCTTATTATTTCACTAAATGTTGCATCTGTTATATTTTTAGATAAATTACTTTCTTTGTTCATTATCATTTTTTTAGTGGTTAGGGTTTCTGTAATTATGATATCATAGTTATCGGTTATTTCTTTGGTTATTTTATGGATTGTGTATTTTCTGGCATTCTTCAATTTTGTATAAAGAGTATTTAATTTATTTATGCTTTTATAATAGTTTTTACTACCTTTTTGTTTCTTAGATAGTTTGAATTGTTCTCTTTTTATTTTGTTTTCATATTCATTTATGTACTTATTATTTTTGTATAATGTGCCATCTGAGGTTGTTACTAGTTTCTTTATTCCTAAATCAAGTCCTACTATGGTGGTTGGTTTTACTTTTGGCAATATGGGAATGTCATAAAGGACACTTGCGTAATATTTGCCGGTTTTTTCTCTTACAATGGTAACATTTTTCATTTCACCGTTTATTTTATTTATATTTTTATATCCTCGTATTTTTAGCGGGCCTATATTGGGTAACTCAAGGGTATGATTGAGCAAATTTAGATTTATGTTGCTGATTTTTTGTCTTAAGTTTTTATTATATGTATAGGCAACTTGGGTTGTATAACTATTTTTGCCATACCTACTTTTGTATTTTATGGTTTTTATTCCTATTGAAAGGTTTTTTTTGTAGTTATCTTCTAATTTGTAAAGAACTTTTTTTACAAAATTTTTGTCTGTTTGGTTTAGAAATGGGTACTTAGGTATTAAATTTTTTTCACAATCTTTGTAATTGTGATAGGCTGATACATAACCTTGTGTTTGCATTTTGTTTGCGTAATAATTATATATTAAACGTAAATTGCCAAGGGTTTGAGCTATTATGTTTTTTTGTTTATTTGTTGGGTATAATCTAAATCTGTATGCTTTATACATTTTTCACCTCCATTTTTTTGTATTTTTTATTGTGATCATCTTTTATTGCTATCATAATTTTGTCCTCATTGTTATTCTGCTTTCATCGTAATTTTTATCCTCATCAAAAGTTTTTGTTCTTACCAAAAATTTTATTATTTTTTTATTTGTATTTTTGAATTCTTTGTTATTTTTTTTGAAATGACCTGTCAAATTCATTTGCATTTTATCACACTATTATAATGTGTGTCAAGGGTTTTTTTGTTATTTTTTGATTTTTTTAAATTATTGTTTTTAATATTTTCAACACTTGTGTTTAGTATATAGGCAGATTAAGTACATTAATGTTATTTAGTTAAAAATGGTTAGATGAGTTTAGTGTATTATAATATGGGGCATAGTGTATAATGGGAGTAAAAATGGTGTTTTTTTCTGTGCATATATGTAATGTAAAAAAAGACTAGGTTTATGGGGGCCTAGTTATTTGTAAAAATTTAGCTATAGTTGGTATGTATACTTTATAAATTTTGAGACGGGATTTATTTTTATGTGTATTGCGTAGCATATTTATGCTGATTTTAACGTCAAAATTTTTGTTGTTTTTCTGTGATTTAAGTGCTGTTCTTTAATTACTGTGGTTTAATTAATGTGCTTTAATAAGTGTTATACTTGCTTTAATAAGTGCTATACTGTGCTTTATATAGTGTTATTCTGCATATAGATAGGGGTCGTGGAATATAAATATTTTTGTTATTTTAGAAATATTTGCTATTTAAATAATGATTATTATTTAGAAAATAATGTTATTTGAGGAATAATTGGTATTTGGAGATGATTGGTTTTTGAAGAATAATTGGTATTTGGAGAATAATTGGTATTTGAGGAATAATTGGTATTTGAGGAATAATCGTTATTTGGAGAATAATTGGTATTTAGAAAATAATTTTCATCTTAATGTTAATTGGTATTTAGAAGATATTTGTTATTTACATTCCTAAATTTTCTTTTTTATTATAGGTTGAGGGGCCTATTAGGATTATGTCATCCCCTATTTTGATTATTTGATTCCATCTTATCTCATATTCTTCTTTAATGGAAAATTTTTTACGATTTCTTTCTTCGAGAAGAAGGGATTTTATTTGTCCGTCTTCGGTTACTATTACATCTATTATATTGCCTATTTTTTTACCAGTATCTATATTTATTATTTCTTTTTTTTGGATTTCTGATAAATACATATTATCACCTATTTAAGTATATTACTTTATGTACTTTCTTAGGACTTTTATGGAATTTTTTTCTATTCTTGATATTTGGGCTTGGGATATTCCTAGTTCGCTAGCGAGTTCCATTTGGGTTTTTCCTACTACATAGCGTTCATTTAGGATATGGACTTCTCTATCTTTTAGTTTATCCATTGCTTTGTTTAGGGCGAGATGGTAATCGAGGTCGTAGTCTTTTTCTTTTTCTTTTAATTGGTCGTAAAGATAGATAGTGTCGCCTCCGTCGTTGTATATTGGTTCATACATACTAACGGGTTCCCGTAGGGCCTCAAGAGCACTTGTAACGTCATATTCGGTGACGCCAAGGGTTGTAGCAATGTCTTTATCGGGCATATCTTTGCCGGTGGTGAGGATGTGTTCATTTTTTAGTTTTAGGGCTTTATAAGCGATGTCTTTGACGCTGCGGGAAATTCTTAGGGAAGAGTTATCGCGGAGGTAGCGTTTTATCTCACCGCAAATCATCGGGCAGGCATAGGTTGAGAGTTTGACGTCGTAGTTGGTATCGAAATTATCGATGGCTTTGACGAGGCCGAGGCAACCTACTTGGAAGAGGTCATCTAGGTTATCTACTTTGCCGTAAAATTTTTTGAGGCAGCTTAGTACTAGTTTGAGGTTGCCGTTTACGAGGTCTTCACGGGCAAATGGGTCTCCTTCTTTCATTTTTTGGAAGAGTTTTTTGGTCTCTTCATCGGTTAATACTTTTATATTTGATGTATTTAGATTGCTTATTTCTACTTTATTTCGTGCCATCTTTTCCTCCTTTCTTTTTATTTTGTTATAGGGGGAGGTTTTTTATACAACTTGTTTTTGATATATGAAAAAAAGTAAGCCTTGATTGGCTTACTTTTATTACATCATATCTTCTAAGTCTTCGATGGCTTTTGTTTTGGCTTTATTCATATTTCTTACCCATTTTTTCATATTTCCGTTTTTGACGTTTTGGTATAGGAGTGTTCCTCCTACTCCAAGGGCAACCATAGCCATACTGGTTTTTGCATTCACATTATCACCCCTTTTAGAGTCTATGACAGGTACTTTTGGTACCGTTTTTAGTATGGGTAGTTTTTATATTTTTATACTTTTTAATTGTTCTTTGAGATTTGTTTTGCGATTTCCGTAATCGTTATTTACGCCATAGATGAAGGCTTCTTTATCGCCGACTAATATGAGGGTTTTTTTGGCTCTGGTTATGGCGGTATAGACTAGTTTATTATAGAGCATTCTTTTGAAGGATTTGCTAAATGGTATGATGACTATGGGGAACTCTCCGCCTTGGGATTTATGGATGGAAATGGCGTATCCGTGAGTGAAGTTGGGATAGTCTTTGGGGGTATATGTTACGTTATTTCCGTCGAAGTTGATGGTTATTTCGGTTGTTTTTGGGGTTTTGTGAATGTTTTTTATATAGCCGAGGTCACCGTTATAGACGTTTTTATCGGAGTCGTTTATGAGTTGGAGTACTCTATCGCCTTCGCGGTAGGTTACATCGCCCGTGGTTATTTCGTTTTTATGGGGACTTGGTGGGTTCATTATGGTTTGGGCTTGTTTATTGAGGTTATCGATACCGGCAATGGTTTTATACATTGGGGCAAGGATTTGGATATCTTCTTTTTTGAAGCCTTTTTCGATGGCTTTTTGGATGACGGTTGTTATTACGCCGGAGGTATAGTCGGATGGGCATTCGATGAAGTTGTAATCGTCTTTTTTGGTTGTGAAGTTGGGGTTTAGGTTTTTGTTTCTGATTTCTCCGGCTAAATCTATTATATATGATCCTTCGTTTTGTCTATATAGGCAGTTTAATTTTACTACTTTAATGGTTTCGGAATCTATTAGGTCTCTTAGGATTTGGCCCTCGCCGACGCTTGGTAATTGGTGATGGTCGCCGACGAATATGTATTTGGCGTCTTTTCTGGTGCCGTCAAAGAGGGATGATAGTAGTATGGTATCTATCATACTGGATTCGTCTACTATTATGTATTTTTCTTGATTGGTATTATGGGTGTTTTTTTCGAACTGGCCAGTATCTTTATCCCAACCTAGGTATCTATGGATTGTTTGGGCAGAAAGGGTGGTACTTTCGGTTAGTCTTTTACTGGCACGACCGGTTGGGGCAAGGAGGGCGATTTCTTCGTCAGTTGCTTTGTATAGTTCTTTTAGGAGGTATATTATGGCTTTGACGATGGTTGTTTTTCCGGTACCTGGACCGCCGGTTATGATGATTATGTTATTGTTTAGGGCTCCTAGTATGGCATCTTTTTGACTGGCATCATAGGTTATTTTGTTTTTTATTTCTAGGGAGTTTATTTTGGTATTTATGTTTTTTTGGGGTTTGGTTTTTTGTTTTAGGAGATGGGCTACTCTATTGCTTATGTTTTTTTCGGCATCGTAAAATTTTTTTAGTTGAATTTTTTTGTCGTTTATGGTTATTTTTTGTTGTTTTTGGAGATAGAGGAGATTGTATTCGATATCATTTTCGTTTAGCGTAGGTATGGTTGTGAGGAGATTGGAGATTAGGTCTTTTAATAACACGTAAGTGTCTCCGGTCATAAAGTTCATTTCGGAAATGGTATGAGTAATGGTGCTTTGGATACGTCTTTGGTCGGTGGCGGAAATTTTTAGACCCTGTAGGGCAATGGCATCGATGGTGCTAAAGGGAATTTCGAGTTTTTCGCCTACCTCGTAGATGTTTTCGATTACTTTTTCGAGGGCACGGGTGTCGTAGCGTTTTATGATTGCGAATGTTTCTGTGGTTGTAAAGCCGAGTTTTCCTAGTTCGAGGGCGATTTGGTTTGTGGCGTCGTACTGGAGCATTATTTCGTGGATTTTTTTGGCCCTATTGGGGGTTATTCCTTTTAATTGGGTGAGTGCGTCGGGGTCATTTTTGATTATTTCGATGGTTTCAGGACCGAAGGCGTCGACTATTTTTTGGGCGGTTTTGGGGCCGATTGGGAAGATGTCGCTGGAGAGGTATTCGACTAGTTCGTCTTTTTTGGTGGGGATGACACTTTCAGTGGTTTCGACAACAAGCTGTTTTCCGTATTTAGTATGGACATTATATTCGCCGTTAAACTTATATATTTCTTTTTCTTTTATTTGGGGAAAACTTCCAACGAAGTTTAGGGTTGTATTATTTGTGGTTAGGTCGGTTTCTTTTATTTTTAGGACGCCGACGGTGTAGCCACTCATTTCGTTGCGGAAAATTATATGGGTTACTTTTCCTATTACATAATTCATTGTATCACCTGCTTTTTTCTTTTCTCATTATAGCATATTTTTATGGTAAACTGAAGGGTAATTTTGGTTATTTTTTCTTTTTTGTGGGGGTTCCCTATGGGAGGTACGTAAAGGGATTGGTTCTTTGGTGGAGTATTGAAACTTGGTAGGGATATTTATTTGGGGAAAGATGGAGGTGACTTGATAAAAGGGAATTGAATTTGGGAAAAAGAAAAAGACTTAGATGTCTTGGGATTTTTTTTCATTTATTATGATATGGCTAAGGGGTTTGTTTTCTTTTAAAAATGGGATTAGTCCTTGGGGTTTTATGTTATAGTTATCTAGACTTTTTATGTCGAGCCAAAAGAGGTTCTGAGTTATTTCGAAACCGTGATCTATTTCCGTGTGAGTGAAGTTTTCTGTAGGAAGATTTTGTGATGAGGCTTCATAGTAGAATGATAGTTCGTGGATGTTTTGCTTCTTGTTATTTTGGAAAAAATTTTCAATAAAGCCTTGATAGGTTTCTACTTTTATTGGCCGACCAATTTCTTCTAATAGTTCTCGCTCAAGGGCTTCCTTAGTGGTTTCGCCAAGAGAGGCATAGCCACCTGGGAGGCAATAGAAATCGTTGTTATTCATTTTGGTGAATAGTATTTTGTTTTCTTTTTTGATAATTCCCGCTACACGCATTTTGAAATTTTGATTTGGTGTTTCTATTTTTATATCTTGGTTCATAGTTTTTTCCCTTTCCTTTTTTATTATACAATATATAGTAATTTTATAAATAAAAACCCTTATTACTAAGGGATTATAATCTATAAATGGTGCGAGTGAAGGGACTTGAACCCCCACGGATATACCACTAGATCCTAAGTCTAGCGCGTCTGCCAATTCCGCCACACTCGCATAGATGGTGGACCCTATAGGACTCGAACCTATGACCGCACGGTTATGAGCCGCGTGCTCTAACCAACTGAGCTAAGGGTCCAAATGCTCATTGCTAATTAAATATAACACATTTTTTTTAGAAATGCAAGGGTTAATTAGCAATTTTTTTTATTTTTTTGGAGTTTTAGTCTAAAAAATCTAAATTTGTATGTTCTTCGAGGTTGATTATATCTTCAGGACGCATAAAACAGATATCTTTATACTGGCAATATTCACAGCCTAAATTATTTTTCCCTACTTTTTTGGGATTGATATGGAACTGGCCTTTTTGAATATTGTCTTTGGCTTCGAGTATTTTTTGTTCAGTTATATCTATAATTTTTTCTATTTGTTCTTCACTTAATATTTTAGAATAGTGATAAAATCCTTTTTCGGTAGTTTTTAGGGATGCTACTACTTTGCTATTGTTGTAGCTTGTGTCAAATTTTTCTAGTATTTTTTCATCATTTAGGGAATATCCTCCTAATTTAAGGCTTTCTTCTTTTAATTCTTGATATGTTTTTTTGTCGCTACGAGAAATTTCGTTATGGAGGATTTTTTGAAGGTAGAAACCTACGACGAGGGGATTTTTTAACTTGGTTTGATGTTTGGTTAAATATAGGTATACGGGGAGCTGTAGGCTAAGGCCATAAATGATATTATTGAGATTTAGCTTGAGATTGCCGGTTTTGTAATCTACGATAGCTACGAGGGTGGCGGGCGGCTCGTCTTTATAGAGGAGTTTGTCGATTATTCCTTTGAAGGTGACATTTTCGGCAAGGGGGATGGTGATTTCTTCCTCGTATAGGGCTTTATTAAATGTAGTATAGGTGTACTGTTTGTTTATGGCTTCGATGATGTATTTTAGCTCGTCTTTTAGTTTATTTATGAAATGTAGTTCTTTGGCGGTGAAGGGGCGGGGGTTATCTTTAATATAGCCGTCATATTCTTGGTCGAAATTGAAATTGGGGGTGAAGGCTTGGGACAAAACGTAGTGGTAGAGAGAGCCGATATAGGTCATAAAGGTGTCTTCGAAGATGCTTAGTTTAAGGACATTATTTATATAATATCTGAAGGCACACTTATTATATGTATCTACGGATGTATATGAGAGGGTTAGTTTGTCGTAGTGATAAGGCACTTTAGTAAATGTATTATTATAGGTCAGATAGTCTACATTTTTGTAATGGGATAATAAGGGGATTAGTCCGGCTTCTTTTTCCCCATATTTGATGTAGTTATCTAGTTTACTTGCTAATTTTAAATTGTTATATATATTTGAATAGGTGTAGTCTTCGGTGGGATATATTGTTTCGAGGGAAAGGATACTGGCGAGGACAGATGGGTATGAGTCAGTAGTTCCGTCTTTCTTTTTATTAGTTATAGTGAGATTTTTTATGCTTTTTATTTTATTTATAGTGGCTTCTTTTGCTAATTTATTTAGTTTGGTAGTGGTACTCTTCCCTACTTGGGGAGCTAAATTATCGGTTATGTAGTCTTCGTCCTTATGGATGGCGGGAATATTGTCGGTATTAAAGGAAAGGATGAATACGTGGTCTTCGTCTTGGGGAACGTAGGTATCTAGATTTACGACTTGGATGGCATTTTTGTATTTTGTTGGGGTGTATGTGGTAGTTTTGAAGTCGTTTATTAGGAGTTCTTGGACTTCGGAGGGGTCTATCCACGTGTAATTGTTTAGGATATTTACGACTTTATTTTTGACAAGGGGCTCTTTTATGTCGGATAGTTGGAAGGTTTGTAAGTATTTTTTTACTTCGGGAATGTCATAGAGGCTTACTTCTGATGTTATGGTTGTTTTTATGTTAAAGAAATTCATTATGCGTTGCAATCTTATTTTGTAACTATCGGGAAGGGATGTTATTATTATATTTTGGAGGGGGATGCCTTCTTTGATTAGTTTGCATATATTTGAGGCTACAAAGGCTAACTCATCTTCAGGAGTATCAAATGTATATAATGTGGTTGGGTGGTATTTTGGAGATGTGGGAGGGATTACTTTTACTGATGTGTATTTTTTTAGGATACTTATTAGTTTATGGTCCTCATCGGTTAGGTATGGGTAGCCTTCTATTATTACTTCTTTTCCTTGTAATAGTTTGAGAAAGTATTTATCATATATTAATAGTTTTTTTTCGTCAAGATATTTTTTTATTTCTACTAGTTTATTTAATTTGCTGTTTTGATAGTCTTTGTCCTCAATGTAATGGAGATTTTTTAGGTATATTTGGGCTACATCGTATTTGACGTGATATTTTTGCATTACGTGGTAAAGGGCTTTTTGGTCATAAGTGAAATAGAGGCTTTGGTATACTTCAGCGAGGGTTAGGTATTTTATGTTTTCGGTATAATCTGTGGTGTGCTTTAACTTATATATTTTGGTTTCGTTTGGACATATTATTATTTTTTGTTTCATTGGACATCCTTTCTGTTATCTTTGCTTTTGGTTTTGGGGTGGATAAAATTCTTGATCTATTTCGGCAAGGGATAGGGTATGGTAGTGTTTATCTAAATTTAGGAGAAGTGATGAGGGATTGCTTGCGGTTAGTTCCAGAATTTTAGTTTGGTTTTCACTATGATATAGGGTTAATGTATATAATGGACCTCTTTTGGTAATTTCAAGGGTTGGATTATATAGTTTTATTATGGTATCGATGGCACAATTTTGGGCGTGTTTATCGTTTTCGGACATATATTTGGGATTTAGAGAAGATAGTGAGGCCGTGATATTTTTTTTAGCACGGGCAGAGTTATGTTTCCCTCCTCTTTCGATATTGGAACTTACACGGAAGGCAGCTCGGTTTATTTTGACAGCATCCCCTACTTTGAGAGTGGTTTCGACTACTTCATCGAAGTATTTATTGGGGCATTTTATGAGGGGAAGGTCTTCAATGTTTAGATTGGAAGTGGCCTTTTGATAAAATGTTTCAAGGGAAGATATGGATGGATGTGCCAGTAGGGCCTCTTTATATTCTTTATATACTTCATTGTTTATTCCTTTATAGTCGAATATTATTTTTAGATTATCGCAAGTACTCATAACGATAGCGAGGCTGGCTTTGAGTTCCTTTTGGTAATCGGCACTTCTATCTATGTGGTCTCTTACGTATTTTTCGAGGTAGTTTTCTTTTAGCTCCGAAATGATTTTGGAATTTAATCCGAGAGTGCTTAGCTGATTTTCGAGGGAATTTAGTTTCTCGGTATATAGTGTTAGTTTGATGTTATTTAGTTCGAGGGTCATTATTATGACTAGATTTGTTAGGGATATTTCACCTTTTAGAACGCGATTGAATTGTTTTTCTCTTAGGGTACTGAGGCTTTGATCGAGGGAGCTGGCATCTATTAGGGATTTGTTTTCTTCGATAAAGGTATCTGTTATTTTATCTAAAATATAGGTGGTATTTTCTTCTATCTTTGTATAACAGAGGTCATAGGCAACCCAGAGATTAAGGGTGCTTTTTTCTTGACTGGGTTTATTTATACTTAAAAGGACCCTATTTAGGAGATTATTTTGACCAAATAGTATTCTTTTTATCTCTTTATCGGATATTTTTCCGACCGGTTCGATATATTTCTTGATTTTATTTATCAGTTCTTCCTCGGTTTGATAACTTAGAGAAGTTATATATCTTTTGTACGTTTCGTAGGCCTCATTTATTTGGCTACTGTGCTCCATTTTGGAGTAGGTTTCTTCTAACAGGGGAAGGGTTGTTAAGCCTTTATCTAATCCGAGAATTTGTTTCGCTTCAATTATTTTCATATTATTACCGCCTTTTCTTTTTTTGCCCTACAGGGGTTAATACCTGATTTTTATTTGATAATTTTATTATACCATAGATTAGTAAAAATGAGTTAGAAAAGTTTGGGATTTGTGTTAGTAATGATATCTTTTGATAAAGAAAAAAAAGAAAGAGATTATCTTCGGCTATCTGCTTTCTTTCTTGCTTCGGTGTTTAATACTTCTTTTCTAAGACGAATGGAATCTGGTGTTACTTCCACGAGTTCATCTCTATTTATATAGTCTAGTGCATACTCAAGGGTAATTTGACGTGGTCTTTTTAGAACAACTGTATGGTCAGAACCGGATGCACGAGTATTTGTTAGCTGTTTTCCTTTAACTGGATTTACAGCAAGGTCGTTTTCACGGTTACATTCACCGATAATCATTCCTTCATAGACTTCGGTTCCTGGTAAAATGAACATTATTCCTCTATCTTCAAGGTTACCAATACTGTATGCGGTAGCTTTTCCGTTATCCATTGACACGAGAACGCCTAATTTTCTTTCACCAATATTAATGTTTTCAACTGGTTTAAACTCGCTAAATGTATGGTTTAGAATACCGTATCCTTTTGTCATAGTCATAAAATCGGTTGAAAAACCAATAAGTCCTCTTGAAGGAATGGTGTAGTTTAATCTAACTAGGTTATTTATATTAGTCATATTTTCCATAGTTGCTCCACGTAGACCTAGGGCTTCGATTACAGGACCTACAGACTCTTCAGGAACCTCAATTTGTAAGGCTTCATAAGGTTCACATTTTACACCATCTATTTCTTTTATGATTACTTCTGGTTTTGATATTTGTAATTCAAAGCCTTCTCTACGCATATTTTCGATAAGAATTCCTAAGTGTAACTCACCACGGCCTGAGACAGTCCAAGACTCGTTTGAGGCTTTTTCTACTTTAAGACTTACATCTTTTTGGGTCTCTTTATTTAATCTTTCTTCTATTTTAGATGCGGTTATGAATTTTCCTTCACGACCAGCAAATGGTGAATTGTTAGTCATAAAAGTCATTTTTAGAGTTGGTTCATCTATCCTAAGAATTGGAAGTGCTTCCTCCTTACCCGGATTACAGATAGTCTCCCCTACTGATATATCGGCAAGTCCAGCAACGGCCACAATATCACCAGCAGATGCTTCTTCAATTTCAACTTTCTTTAAGCCGATAAATCCGAATAGTTTTTGAACTCTAAATTGTTTAATACTTCCATCTAATCTTACGCAAGATACCATTTCATTTACTTTGATTTTTCCGTCTTTAATACGTCCTATTCCTATACGTCCTACATAATCGTTATAGTCTAAAAGGGCGGGTTGAAACTTTAATGGAGCATCGGGATCTACTTTAGGAGCTGGTACTTCGTCTATTATTAGTTTAAATATTGGGTCGTAGTCTTCACTTTGGGTAGATACGTCAGGGTCCATACTGCAAGTTCCGTTTAAAGCTGATACATAACATACTTTGAAATCTAGTTGAGAATCATCGGCTCCAAGTTCGATAAATAAATCTAATACTTCATCTAGTACTTCATTTACTCTGCTAGTTGGCTTGTCTACTTTATTTATTACAACTATTGGTTTAACACCAGCTTCGAGAGCTTTTTTTAATACAAATCTTGTTTGAGGCATTGTTCCTTCGTAAGCATCTACTAAAAGCATTACGCCATCGACCATATTCATTATTCTTTCTACTTCGCCACCAAAATCAGCGTGTCCAGGGGTATCTAATATATTTATTTTATATCCGTCATATTTTATAGCGGTTGTTTTAGCGAGGATTGTTATTCCTCTTTCTTTTTCTATATCATTATAGTCCATTGCTCTTTCGTCAACATTTTCGTTATCTCTAAATGTGTGAGATTTTTGTAACAGTTTATCTACAAACGTAGTTTTTCCGTGGTCAACGTGAGCGATGATGGCTACATTTCTTATTTTGTTATCCATAATATTACCTCTTCTTTCTGCATACCTAGCATATTATAGCATACTTGTTTTGAAAATGCAAACATTTTTTTCTATATTTTTGCATTTTTTAGAAAGAGAGTTTTTGGTAATAGTTTGCAAGGCATTTTTGATAAGAAAGGCCCATTTTACGGGGGTTTATCAAGGTTATATGTTGCAGTTTTTGAAAATCTGCAGGGGTTATATTACGATTTTTATCTTGATTTGGCCACTATCTTTGGCTTTATGGTCCTGTAATAGTTTTAATTCACGTGGAGTAAAAAATTCTTTTGTATCTACTTCGTTTGTTTTACTAATGGTATTTCTTATTATACTTATTATTTTGTTCATATTTTGTTCCTCATAATTAATATATGATATACTTTTGATAATATAAGTAAAAAGTTGGCTATTATTTGTTAGAAAAAAGTCCTCTGGCTTTTGGTTACCAAGGGCTTTGTTTTTAATCTTTATTTTTTACAGCTTTAAACATTTTTTTCCACAAATCAGATGATGAATAGTTTAGTATTCCTACTTTATATATGCGAAGTCCGTATTTTATTAGGAACCATATTACTAGTATCATTAATCCGAGGGAGATTAAGACATCTATGTATGTTATTTGGCCAAGGAATAGTAATACGGGAGAAAGTAAGGCTGATATGAATGGTACATAAGATGCTACTTTTAGGAAGATAGATCCTTCAAAAACGGAAGCCATCATTGACATATAGTATCCAACAAGGGAAATTATGACAATTGGGGTTTGTAGTTGCTGATAATCTTCTTGGTTAGTAGTCATAGATGCAAGGATACCGGCAAGTAGTGAATATCCGATAAAGGTTAATATCATTAGTATGAGAGTAGTTGGAAGTATTATTCCTATTTTACTCATTATACCACTTTGAGTTATGACGTTTACCATTTCTTTGGCTTCACTTGGGATTGAGCCCATTAGGTTTGGTCCGGATATAAGCATTCTTATGACTAATCCGACAAGGGCATAAAATACGAGTAGTACTCCTTGAATGAGGACAAAGAGGTTACCGGCTATTACTTTAGAGAAGAAGTGAACTTTTGGTGAAACGTTTGATATTATGATTTCCATACTTTTACTGGTTTTTTCTTCGTTTACTTCAGCTCCTATCATTCCTACTAAGAACATACTTAGCATAAAGAATGGTAATATTATAAGGGGAAAGACTACTCCTGTTATTTGTTCGGTATATTTATCGGTGTCTTTTTTATCTAGTCTTACTTTATTTACATCTACTTTGGTATTTAATTCTTCTAGTAGTTTGGGTGAGACGTTGTATTTGTCTAATACTAGAGAGCCTTTTACTTCATTTAATGTACTTGTTATGGCGGTTTCGGTTAGGGCATCGACGCCATTATAACTTATTAAATCTACTTTGAGATAATTGTTTGTATCTTTATCTAAGACAAGTAGTATTTTGTCTTTGTCTTCTTCGACTTCTTTTTCGCCCTCTTTTTGGGTTTTGGTATATTTTTCTACTTTTGTGCTAGATAGGTTTTCTATGTATTTGCTGGAATTTTTATAGACTTCATTAAATGTATCATATACTCCTGCTTCATCAAGGACCATTATGTGCGTTGTTTCTTCGAAATCACCACCAAAGAATTTTACTACATTATCGATATTTACAAGGCCCGCAATAGCGATGAAGAAAATGACATTGGCGATTATGAACCACTTGGTTTTGACTTTTTTGTCCAGAGACATTTTGATTAGATATTTTAGTTTATTTTTCATACACTTCACCTACTTTCTCGATAAATATTTCATTTAGAGAAGCATCTTCGACGCTGAAGGCCGTGATATTGGGATATTTTGCGATTTTTTGGAATATTTTGCTTACATAGCTGTCATCTTTGATTTTGATTTGGTAGGCATCTTTTTCTTTGGTTACATTTACTACGCCCTCTTCTTTTTCTAATTCTTCCTTATTTATATCGCCTTTTACAATGATATTTTTCTTTTTGTAAGAGGCTTTGATGTCTTTTAGATAGCCTTCGAGGACACTTTTTCCTTTAACGAGGACAACTAGTTTCTCACAGAATAGTTCGACGTGTTCCATTCGATGAGAAGAGAATATTATGCTGGTTCCTTCGCTTTGGAGTTCAAGGATTATGCTTTTAAATAGTTCAACGTTTATGGGGTCTAAGCCGGAAAATGGTTCATCTAATATAAGTAGTTTGGGCTTATGTATTATAGCTGATATGAACTGTACTTTTTGTTGGTTTCCTTTGGATAATTCTTTTATTTTCTTGGTTTTGTATTCGGTAATTCCAAACTTATCAAGGAGTTTATCTAGTTCTTTTTCGATATTTTCTTCTTTCATTCCTTTGAGAATGCCATATAGTTTTATTTGCTCTAAAACGGTTAATTTGGTAAGCAGGCTTCGCTCTTCGGTTAGAAAGCCGATTTTATCTGTTATGGTATAGTCTATCTTTTTACCATCCATTGTTATTTGACCTTCGTAGTCGTCGATGAGGCCTAAAATCATACGAAAAGTGGTTGTTTTACCGGCCCCGTTTAGGCCCAAAAGTCCAAAAATTTCTCCATCTTCAACTGTAAAACTGAGGTCATTTACGGCTGTTAGGGAGCCATATTTTTTGGTTACGTGTTCAACTTTTAACATTTTTATCACCGCTTTCATTATACTAGACTTTTTTTGTTTTTTCAACATAATTTTATATTTTATTTGTTTTTTTTGGTGTATAATAGTTATGGTTGGTGATATTATGAGAAATATGAGTATTAAGAAATGTTTTATTTTGCTCTTGGTCCTTATTGGGATTACGGGCGGATACATCTATGTTTATAATAGCGGGAAACTTAGCGAATTTTACTTAGAGGGTATTGGGTATTCGAAGAGGAGTGCTAATTATATTACGGATAGGAATTTGGTGCGGAGTGTTAATGGGTATTCGGATACTTTAGAGAGGGCTATTAGTAATAATTTATATAAGAGTGTTTACCTTGATGATTATCTTAATATTAGTTATGTTAAGAGGGATAATTTTAATAAAGAGGTTAATTATTTTCTGGATAATGGGTACAGTGATGAGGATATTAATTTGTTTTATAGGATGGGGAGTGATGAGGATATTTTGTATTTGCTTAGTAGTAAGTATAATGAGAATTTTAGTAAGATTATGAGGTGCAAGTTTTTTATTAGGGGTTATTTAGAGAGATATTTTAATTATATTGGTGTGCATCCGGAAAATGAGCTTAGTGATAATGTTATTTTTGTTAATATTGGTCTTGATAATGATTATTATACGAATGTAGAGGATGTTAGTAATCCGGATGATATTTTGGTGTATGTTAATAAGTATCATAAGCTTGATAGTGGTTATGTTCCGGAAGGGCTTGTTAGCGTTGACCTTAGTTATGGGGTTAAAAATCAGTATATGAGAAGTGATAGTTATGAGGCTTTTAAGGCTATGGCGGATGATGCGAAGAAAGAGGGAGTTAATATTTTTGTTGGTAGTGGTTACAGGAGTTATGACTATCAGAGTAATTTGTATAATAGGTATGTTTTGATGGATGGGTTTGATAAGGCTGAGACTTATTCGGCAAGAGCGGGATATAGTGAGCATCAAACGGGACTGGCGGTTGATATTTTGAATGGGGCTTTTACTTATATTGAAGATGGGGAGATGGAGTATTCTTGGCTTATTAGTAATTCTTATAAATATGGTTTTATTTTGAGATATCCTAAGGAGAAGGAATATATTACTGGTTATATGTATGAGCCTTGGCATTATAGGTATGTGGGCAAGGATTATGCTAAGGAAATTTATGATAGTGGGGATACTTTTGAGCAGTGGATGGCAAAAAGATAGAAAAACTTTGTAAAAAGGGATTGACAAACGCTTAGTTTTGGGTTAAAATTAATATGTAAGCGTTTTGGAGACATACTCAAGAGGCTGAAGAGGCGCCCCTGCTAAGGGTGTAGACTGGGAAACTGGTGCGAGAGTTCAAATCTCTCTGTCTCCGCCATTAATGTTTATTAAACCCGAAAGGGTTTTTTTGTTTTATATATAGAAAAAAGGTGGTCAGGATAATTAACCACCATTTACACATTTTTGAATAGCTTCATATACAAGTTTATTGGTTGCTGTATCATAATGTACTCCATCACTTGTTTTTATTTTCCCATCTATTTGACTATATGTGTCGCAATATTGTACATTACTATTTAATTCACTTTTCAATGTAACATTGAATGATATAACGTGATTATTAGTTACAGAATACTTTGTAGCTTTTGAATCTATTATTGGATTTATTGATGTTACTATTATTTTTACATTCTTATTATAATCGGCATATTGATTATAGTAATCGGCATAATTTAAGGCAGCCTTAGAGGCATTACAATCATTTACCCCCAAACTAAATACTATAACATTATATGGATCTGTTGTTTGACTTGAACTTGTTTTCCTTTTTATGTCAGCATTTTTTGTCTTGACCCAAGATAATCCTTTTCCTTCTTCGGCAATACAATCGCTTGTTATTTTCATTGCATTACACATACCAACGGTACGAGAGTCACCAACGTATAAAACTTTTTTAGTTCCACTGCTATTAGTATCTCCTGTACTTCCACCAGAAGTATCGCCAGTAGTACCTCCCGAGTTGTCTCCTGAACCAGAAGAACTACTATCACTATCATCATTGTGTCCTTTTATATTAGAGAAACCATTATCTCTATTTACTGTTCCTCCTGATGAAGATGGTTTATTATCTTTATTACTATTTATGGTATTATTTATTTGATTATTTAGGCTATCTTGATATGCTTTATAGGTTACTTTGGCTTTGGCTATTCCATCTTTGGTAGCATTTGTTAGGCAAGCTGCATAGTCAACACCAAGAGAACCAAGCATATTATTTACAGCCATTACGATAGTTGGAACTAGGAATACAGCTACTCCCATTATTATTCTTTTAATAGCAAGTTTGGTATTTCCTTCAATGTCCTTTTCACTTGAAGCCATTACATTTTTGGCAAAGTCTATAGTTACAAAAATGAAAACACAGATTGGTATTACAATACATATTATTTGCATTATTATTTTTATTATTCTAATTATTTGTAGTACATCTGGTTGCTGACAAGGGCTTAAAGCTAAAAATAAGTCTATCATTTTCCCTCCTTTATCCTTTACACGTTTTATCTGTCGTTATACTATATACGCTTGTATCTAAATATTTATTGTATTTATATTTATAATTTGCATCATAATGGTTTTGACCACCGCAAGTATCATCACCATCAAAGAATAATCTTGCTTCGCAGTCGCGACGAGCCTCATAAGCACAAGATGGGTTCATTCTATTTCTTTTAAAATACTCCGTAAAGAGAGCATCATTTCCATTTTTTCCAGATTTAACAGCTGAGCAGTATTTTTTAAAGGCTTCAGTAGCGTGACCTATTCCACTATTAGCTTCATCCATAATGGCTATCCACTGATTTTCAGTAAATTTTACGTCACTACCGCAATTTGATTTAATGGTATTAATAATAGTTTCAGCGTGAGAATCATATATACAATCGGCGGCTTTATCCATAATATTTTTTGATATGCAAGAGTTAGTTGTGAAATTGGAATCAGAGAAGTGTGTTTTCTCACTATCAGATAATTTACTACAACTTCGAATGGTATTTAGGGTATACTTTTTTGTTATACCGTAAGCCGTGGACTCACTTCCAGCGATAGAATCATATATTACTTTGTAACCGTTATTGTTATCGCAAGTAGTTGATGATGTTCCTTCCATTTTATGGATAAAACTTCTTACTTTGGCTCCATCTACTTCACTCCAAGATATTTTGTTACTGGAATAGGTATATGTTCCCGTTGATGAACTACCAGATGAAGAGTTATCGGAAGATTCATCAGTATTATGGCCTTTTATTATATCAAAGTTATTATCTCTATTTACTATTTCTCCTGTAGATGTTGTGTCTTTTCTTGATGCTTCAATTGTCTTTTGAATTGATAACTCTAATGATTTTTGGTAAGCACTATAATTTATTTTAGCCTGCCCTATTCCATCCTTGGTTGCATTAGTTAAACAGGCTGCGTAATTTACGCCAAGCGAGCCTAACATATTATTTACAGCCATTACAATAGTTGGAACGAAGAATACAGCTACTCCCATTATTATTCGTTTAAGAGCGAGCTTTTTATTTCCTTCTATGTCTCTTTCCTGAGAGGCTAGAACATTTTTGGCAAAGTCTATAGTTACAAATAAAATAACACAGATTGGTATTACAATACATATCATTTGCATTATTACTTTAATAATTCTTATTATTTGAAGTACATCGGGTTGTTCACAGGGGCTTAAGGCTAAAAATAAGTCTATCATACTTCCCTCTCCTTTACTTATATCATTATTATACAATTTTATTTGATAAAAGTAAAGAAAAATTAGTGTTTATTTTTCTAAATAAACACTAACTTTTTTTCTATCTTTTCCAAAATGTTCATATTTTACATATCCAGATACTTTTGCATAAAGAGTATCATCAGTTCCTCTTCCTACGTTTTCTCCGGGATGTATTTTAGTTCCTCTTTGACGATAAATTATAGATCCTGCAGAAATGTATTCACCGTCTGCGGCTTTTGCTCCAAGTCTACGACCTGCTGAATCTCTACCGTTTGATGTAGATGATTGTCCTTTTTTATGAGCAAATAATTGTATATCTAATTCTAAGAACTTAGCCATATTATTCCTCCTTAACTTTTATATTTTTTGGATAGTTTTTTTCTACTGATTTTAAACAATTAATCATATTTTCTAATAGTTTTGTTACTATGAGGGAATTATTTAGAATAATTATCTCGGTATAACCTTCTTTTACAATACTATCTATAGAGCCTTCTTCAAGGCTATTTACAGCATTAATAGTAGTCATTACAATGCTACTTACAGAAGAACAAACTATATCTTGTCCTTTCTCATTATAATTAGCGTGACCACTTATAGTTATTTTATCTTTATGATTATATACCTTTATCATAATTCACCTATTTTACAGATTTAATAGTAACTTTAGTATATGGTTGACGGTGACCTTGTTTTTTTCTTGTAGATCTTTTCTTTTGCTTATATCTAAAGATAGTTATTTTCTTTGCTTTTCCTTGTTTTTCTACAACTCCAACAACTTTTGCACCTTTTACATAAGGGTTTCCTACTACTCCACCTGCCATAAGGACTTTATCAAATACAACTTCTTTTCCTTCTTCGGCGTCTAGTTTTTCGATATAAATTACATCGCCTTCACTAACGTAGTATTGTTTTCCACCTGTTTCGATAATAGCTTTCATTTCTTACCTCCTTACATTTTATTATAAGACTCGCCTTTAAGGTACCTATAATTTTAAGGTTTATACCTTTTTAGTGCGGTTGTATGAACAACTAAGAGGTCTTACAAACATATCCAATTTTACCATATATTATGGGCTTTGTCAAATAGTTTTTTTAAAAATTTGCCCTCAGGGAGGTAATTTTGAGCAGTTTTTATAATATGGGTAGTGTTTTTGTGCATTTTTTCTTTTTTTGCTACTATTTTAATGTTATTATAGGTTATGTTATAGAGATATCTTTCGAGGAGAAAGCGATAAAAGAGGTATTCTCTTTTTTTATAAAAGGTATATATATTTATAGATAGGGTTATTAATACTAATATATAGGTATAGTTTAATTTGTAATAACCAATAATCATCATTATGAGTAAGGTTATAAGAGAAGTGCATACGGTTATGTTATTGGATAGTTTATAACTTAGTTTCTTGGATAAGAGGAGGTTTAGAATTTTGGCTCCGTCTAAGGGATAGATTGGTAGTACATTAAATATAAGGATACTATAGTTATAGGTTTTGTAAATATCATAGATGTACTCTCTTACTACACCGTGTGTGTATAGATAATGGATAATGAAAAAATATAGAGACTGAAATATTATGCCCATAGTAGCTAGTAATAGTTCATCATCTATATCTCTATTTATAAATTCTTCTATTTTTAAGAGGCCACCGATGGGATAAATAGTTAGGTTTTTTACTGGATATTTTTTGATTAAACAGATAGAGAAATGTCCTAGTTCGTGGATTAGTATTATGCTAAGAAGAATTAGGAGATTTACGAAGTATCCTGTTAAAACAAAGCCGAGGGCCATAACGAGGAAGGTGGAATGGAACTTAATCGAGATACTTTTCATAGTTCAGAATTTCGGAGTCTTTGCTGAAAACAAGATATAGAGTGCTTGTGGCTGTTTCGCCGAGAAATGTGCCTTTTTCGACATAGTCATATAGTTTCACGGCGGGGTTATTTATGCCGGCGTACCATATATCAATGCCGTCCTCGCCCTTTATTATAATGGTGTTTCCGTAGTTTTCTTTGTTACCGATAAAGGCCACCATTCCTGCATTTATAGTAGGTACTAAATAGTTGTTTTCTACTTCTAATTTGACGCCATCTTTATAGGGTTCTTTTGATATGTATTTTAGTTTTTCACTGAATACGGTTTCGGTTTTAGTGGGGAGTTTTTCGAGGGGGAAGATACCTCCTAGGTATTTGTTGTATAGTTTTTTGACTTTGGCGAAGTTTATATTTTTATAGAAGTATTTGGTAAAGGTTTCTTGAAAAGTGGGACTGGTTTTATAGAGTATGGAAATGGAGAGGAAGATGACTAGACAGGCAAGAATTTTGGTTAGTATTCTGGTTAAAAGTGGGGGTTTTGATTTGGGTGGTTTGTTCATTTTTTTTATGTACTTCTCTATATCTTTTTTATCCATTTTTATCACCGATACATTATATGTTTGGGGAAAGGAATTATGCTTTATGGGGGTTAAAATAAAGAAAAAAGGTAAGAGTTAGTTACCTTTTTTTCTAGTTATATTAAATTTTTATTAGTGTTTTTCGCCATAGATTTTGCCATCGCTATCAGCTGATATTCCAGCTACATCGATAGATGCAGTAGCAGAGAATTCTTTTCCTTGTTCTTCATCTTGGGCTGAATCCATATTGAATAAGTATATTACTACATCATATTTTTTAGTAGTTGAAGCTGGTATGGTTTCTTGGTTTAATTGTCCCTCACCTGTTAAGCCAAAGATTGAAACTGTTTGTGACTCTTGGGCTGATAATGGAGATGTTGCTACTACTTCGGTTGGAGTTCCTGTTGTTACATCATATACCATATATTTTAAGTTTGTAAATTCGTTTTTTACAATAGTGAAGTTACCTGTAATTGATGTTTCTGTTCCTTGGTTTTCTACTTCAAAATGGTATACACTACATACTTGTCTTCCGTGCTTATCTAAACACTGAGTTGTATCTTCGTTATCATCTAGGTTATATTGATATGCTGTTTTAGCTACATCTTCAGATGCGGGAATAAGTGAGTCTGCTGTTACTACTTGGCTATCTGAGTATTTGATAGCAACAGTTGCGGCCTTTGCACTTACAGCTCCTTCATCACTTTTGGCTGTGGCAGTAAAGTATGCTAGGGTTGCTCCTATCATTGCTACGATTAGAGTAGCTACTCCTATTACTCCAAAAAATATTCCTTGTCCGTTTTCTCTTCTTTCTTCTTTGTTCATTTTTATATCCTCCTATTCTTTATGATTTAATGATATCAAAAATTGAAATAAAAATCAATAGTTTTTTTGTATTTTGTATAGAATGTTATTTTGAAATTGTATAGGGATTATTCTCTTCCCCTGTTCCGCTGGTTATTTTTACATCAGAGGAAAGGTAGAAGGTGGGGAAAGTGGTTTCACGGAATATACTGTTTTGCCAAGTATTTATGTATCCTTTTATTACATCAACATAATTTGAATATGTATTTGTATTAATTGTCCACTTTAAATTATTTATCGAAGTAAGATCATTTTCAGTGTATAAATAGTTATTACAATTACCTGAATTATATGATAATAATTCAACTTCTTTTGAACATTTAGTGCCCGAAGCATAACCATAATCACTTAGATACATTAATGCTATTTTACCTAGCCAATAATTTGCACTTCCTGATGTTACTTTCGTTCCTCTTTCGTATGCGTATATTGTACTTGATGTAAATGAAGAAATATCAGAAGTTCCTAGATAATATAAAGATAGGTTACTAATTGCACTTTTTGCATTGGCACTCATTCCATAATTAGTGAAATCAATATTAGATGTGTATTGTGACACTTGATTTGCAAAAATTTTATTCTTCTCTTTTAAAGCTGGAAGAAATTTTATTTTAGTTTGATTATTTTCATTTGATGTTTTAACTGGATCTCTTATATTCTCATAAAAATACATTGTCGCAGTTCCATTATTAATCCAAACGTCATTTAATATTTTCATTAAGGTGCTTCCACTAGATGTTGAACTAGTTATTGTAGACCAAATATTTTTACCTGTATAAGATGAATTACAATCCCAGCTAAATAAATTAGTAGTGCCATCTGCTAATGGAGTTGCTTTTATCACTTTAAGTAAATTTGTTTTAGAGTTTTCTTCATAGATACTTCCTATTATTCTATATAAGTGTCTATCTTCACAAGTATTATTTGTTTTATCCAAACAGATATAGTTATTTGGACTTTCACCATAATATCTGTAATCGTCTACAGCAGGTATAACATTTCCAGTTGCACTACTTTCGGCTGGGATAGCATCGTGATGTACTTTATATACGCCACTGCCACTATCGCCAGTGGTTCCATCGTCTAAATTTTTAATATAGTCTGATGCTGTTTCTTTTTTAGGAATTATTTCTTGCCCACTTCCAAGGGTTAACTCTCCCCCATTAACATAACCTGCTACTGACCCTAACTTAATAGTTACTGAACTATCACTAGTATTAGTTACTACTAGATTTAAAATAATATTTCCTTCTTTATCAACCTTGCCGGTACTTTCTCCCGTACTTTTGGAAGTATATTCTATACTAAACCTGATGGGTTTAGTACTAGGACTTACCATTTCATAATATATGCTATAACTTATCTTGGCAGGATTGGGATTTCCTAATACTATATCATAATATCTGGTTTCGCCACTATCTACGGTAATCTGTTTAATACTGCTATTACCTATTTTAAATGTATATTCTAAATCCGTGGTACTAGGGGTTTCCTCTACTACGCTTGTATCATAAGCATAAGTTTTATATAAACTTAATATTAAAAATGCACTAAAGACTAAGAGAAGTGGTATTATTATCTTCTTTACCATAATATCAACTTCCTCTTAGTTCTGTGATGAGACGCTAAAGCGTCACTTAATGTCCAAAAATGGACAAGCCCCCCCCCCATTTAATAAATGTAGTTCCATAATTTCCTCCTGTGGATTTTTGAATTATTTTACACTTTTTTTCTCGAATTATTTTACCCAACTTT